>Ga0206681_10000011_pt1 | contig 146866 bp, 160 predicted proteins | sample M150012015metaG_FD_161048 | JGI IMG/M metagenome (GOLD analysis project Ga0206681, IMG submission 161048) | Ammonia-oxidizing marine archaeal communities from Monterey Bay, California, United States - M1 500m 12015 | ecosystem: Environmental > Aquatic > Marine > Intertidal zone | place: USA... | reverse complement strand
TTGCGCAATACATGATAGCGGAGAAATATCGCACCGGTGATGGTGTTAATCAAGACTTAAAGCAAGCATTTACTTGGTATCAACAAGCAGCGATTGAAGGGCACACTAATGCGCAATTCTACACTGCGCTTGCTTTTGAAACTAATGATGGCGCAAACGGCGACCTATCAAAAGCAGCACAATGGTATAAGCGCGCTGCCGATCAAGGTCATGCTGAAGCTCAATCAAACTTAGCAATGATGTATGCTACCGGCAACGGCGTTGTTGAAAACAACCAAACTGCGGTAATACTTCTGAAAATGGCTGCTGCACAAAATAACGCATCGGCACAAGCAAATCTCGCAGCGATGTATGCGGAAGGCACTGGTGTTGCTGAGGATGATAGGCAGGCTTACAATTTATACAAAGCCGCTGCTGAGCAAGGTCATGCCAATGCACAGTTTAATCTTGGCTTGATTTACGAAAGCGGCGAAGGTATTTTTAAAGACTTCGAGCGCTCCGTTCACTGGTACAGCAAAGCTGCACAACAAAATCATGCGGCAGCACAGTCAAGCCTAGGTGTTATGTATGCCAACGGCAAAGGCGTGCCTACTGATTTCGAAAAAGCATTAAAGTGGCTTCATCTTTCAGCAGAACAAGGACATCCAGCAGCGCAATCAAATCTTGGCGATATATATGCCAACGGTAACGGCGTAGCGCAAGATACCCAGCTAGCTCTACAGTGGTATCGCAATGCCGCCAAACAAGGTTACGCAGATGCACAATACAATATGGGGCTGGTCTATACTCAAGGTGTTGGCGTTGCCATCGATTCACAACAAGCACTGCAATGGTACCGTAAGGCTGCCAATCGTGGCCACCCCGAAGCGCAATTTATGTTAGGTCAAGTATTTGCAGCCGGTCACGGTGTTAGCGCGGATATTGAAGCCGCATCTAAATGGTACGCTAAGTCTGCGAACCAAGGTTTTGCAGATGCGCAATTCGCACTAGGCAACCTGTATATTGAAGGCAATGGGTTGACGCAAGACAGCAAGACGGCAATGCGCTGGTATCTTGCCGCTGCAGAGCAAGGCCACACCGACGCACAAACCTCTCTTGCTGAGATGTATGCCAACGGCGATGGCGTCCTTGAAAACGATAAAAAAGCAGCGCAGTGGTATCGTAGAGCGGCTGAACGGGGCCATGCACACGCGCAATTCAAACTGGGTCAAACGTACGGTGCAGGTTCAGGCATACCACAAGACCCATCCAAGGCGATTTTCTGGTACTCTCATGCGGCCGAACAAGGCCATGTCGACGCCCAATACCACTTAGGTCAAATATATGATAATGGCGAAAATGTTACCGAGAATGATCAATTGGCAATGCAATATTATCACCAAGCAGCTACGCAAGGGCATACGCAATCACAAGCAAGCTTGGGTTTAATGTTTATGAATGGCGAAGGTGTAGCAAAAGACAACCAGCAAGCCCTACAATGGCTCCGCGAAGCTGCTCGTAACTACGATTCAACGGCGGAGTACAACCTAGGATTGATGTTTGAATCTGGCAAAGGCGTTAGTGCTGACAACCTACAAGCGGTTGAATGGTATCGTGCTGCTGCAGACCAAGGTTATGCCTTAGCTCAATCCGCCATGGGCAGAATGTATGCTGAGGGCAACGGTGTGTTTGAAGACTCACAAAAGGCACTCGCTTGGCATGAGAAAGCAGCTGCACAAGGCCACGCAGATTCTCAATACCAATTAGGCCTAGTATACGATTTGGGGGAGGCAGTTATCGAAGACAATCTAAACGCTGTCTCTTGGTATCAAAAAGCCGCAAACCAAGGACATTCTGAAGCGCAATACAAACTGGCTCACAAATACGACTTAGGCGAAGGCGTGCTTAAAGATGACAGTAAGGCGATTCACTGGTACGAGATTGCCGCACAACAAGGGCATCAAAAAGCCCAATTTAATCTTGGCTACAAGTTCGATGCCGGTGAGGGTGTTGAGGAAGACAATAAAGCCGCCTTTGTTTGGTATCAAATGGCCGCAGAGAATGGCCATGCAGCCGCCCAATACAACTTAGGTCTAATGTACGCCAACGGCGAGGGTGTTGAGCAAAACATGACCAAGTGTAAACAGTGGATTCAGAAAGCCTTTGAAAATACTGATGCTGGCATCAGCCAACGAGCGGAAGATTTCTGGAATATCAACGATCTTTGGCAGTACTAAAAGGTCTGCAATTTAATAGTCAAGAAAAGACTTCTTGGCTATTAAATTTAGAAAACGGTTGCAAATTCAAGAAGTCTGTGTTAGAGTAATCGCGTAACACTCAAATTTACATTACTGTTTCAACTTATTTTTTCTTTGTCTCTCCCAATAGTGCAAGGGGATTATTCGCAGTTTTTGAGTGATATATTAATTGCACAATGCATAAGCTATATACCTGTCTTCTCCTTTAGAAAAGAAAACATGCAATTAATCAGCCCCGTCCAGGCCTTCCCTGTACGGGGCTAAATTTTGCCTGTCGCAGATAATTTAGGCAAGTCAAGTGTCATATGTAAAAGATCCAATTCATCCTTCCGGCTGACAGATTTACTAGCAACAAAACCCAATTCTTGGTACAGGAAAACGGCAGACACTAACCCCGAAAACGCCTCAAGTTGAATAACCCGCTTCTCGCGCAAGATTAATCAATCGAATGACTAGCTGCTTACCAAAGTTCTGGCGACGAAATTTTTCCTAATAAAGAGTCTTTTCATCTCACAGATGTTATTATCAATAGGTTTTAAGGCGACACAACCGATGACTTCAGTACCCTCCCTCAGCAATAACAAGCAACCCTTTGGCGATGTATATTCACCCGGCTATTCAATTCTTGCTCAAATGATTGGGGCAACAATCTATATCAAGCACTCGCTGATACTCAATGAACAAGGCTCTGATGATTTCTAAATCACCCCTACTCCTAACTTGAACAATTTCAGGCGTGCTGGGGTTAAGCTAATTGCAAATTGGACACTGACTGTCTTTGGCGATACCAACTCGCCGAAAACTTAAATCAAGCGCATCAACCAACATCAGCTCACCACACAATTGCTCGCCAAGACTCAACAGCACCTTGATAGCCTGCAAAGCTTGCATCGTCCCAAGCACGCCCGCAACAGGCGCCAAAATACCATTCTCAACACAATTTTCTGCACCATCACCCTCTTCAGAATATAGACATTGGTAACAAGGCTGATTAATTTCATACCCTTTAAACACTGACAGTTGGCCTTCGAATCGAATAACGGCTGCCGATACTAACGGCGTCTCTGCTTCGACGCAAGTCTTGTTAATTGCAAAGCGAGATTTGAAATTATCGGTGCCATCGAGAACAACATCGGCTTGTGACACAAGAGTTGCTAAGCTTTCTTTCGTCAATTCTTTAATCGTTGTGACGTTAATTTCGGGATTTAAGGCCACTAGGGTTTCTTTTGCAGAGTCAACCTTATCTTTGCCAACATCGGGCGTACTGTGGATTATTTGACGCTGCAAATTTGATAACTCCACCTGATCAAAATCAGCAAGTATTAAATGACCAACGCCGGCGGCCGCAAGATAAAAAGCACTTGGCGAGCCAAGCCCACCCATACCAACTATCAATACCGTTGAATCAATTAGTTTTTGTTGGCCGTCAATATCCACTTGAGGTAGCATGATTTGGCGCGAATAACGCAACAGTTCTTCGTCTTTCATTTGTAATGTCTATTTAAAATATTTTTGTATTTTTGGCATAATGACCAGTCGACAATACGGCTGGTTTTGATTGTCATTATAGTAATTTTGATGATGTTCTTCTGCAGTATAGAACACATTTAAAGGGCTAACCTCTGTTACCGCACCAACAACACCACCAATCATGGTTTGTGCCGCTTCTTTTTGAAACTCATCAGTATAAAACACAGCCGAGCGATATTGGATACCAACATCACCGCCTTGCTGGTTGAGACTCGTAGGGTCGTGCACTTCAATAAAAACCCTCAATAAATCTGAATAAGAAATCAAAGACTCATCGAAGTCAATCTTTAAAACTTCAGCATGGCCGGTCTGGCCAGTGCATATTTCTTCGTAGGTGGGATTTTCGGTGTCGCCATTAGAGTATCCACTAACAAGATTTTCAACACCACTAACTCGTTGAAAAATCGCCTCCATACACCAAAAACATCCGCCGGCAAAATAAGCTGTTTGCATGTATGATAATCCCAATAAAATTCGAAAGAATATAGTATATCCGATGATTGCCAATGAAGTCATTAATGCGCTTAAATCTGTCGCCACTGAAGAACGCCGAAAAACCAACGAATGGTTCTTCAAAACCGGTGAAGGGCAATACGGGCATGGCGATCAATTTATCGGCGTGCGTATGCCAGAATTGCGCAAAATTGCCAAGCGGTACCACCAACAAATCTCGCTTGACGGCATCTCAATACTGCTAAAGTCTCCTGTTCATGAGGTGCGTCATTGCGGACTAATTATTCTGGTGTATCAATACCCGAAGGGCGACCAGGAAGAAATTTATGAATTCTATTCAGCAAACTTTTCGGCAATTAATAACTGGGACTTGGTTGATACCACTGCGCCAAATATAGTTGGCAACTATCTTTTTGACAAACAGAATAAGACTGAAATTTTGCAGAATTACGCTTATTCTGAGAATTTATGGACTCGTCGAATTGGCATTATTTCTACTTTTGCTTTTATCAAAAACAACTGCCTTGAACCAACCTTGCAAATTAGTCAATCACTGCTTGGCGATAACCAAGATCTGATTCACAAGGCAACTGGCTGGATGTTAAGAGAGGCTCATAAGCGTGACGCCACCCTTGTTAAGCAATTTTTAAAACAGAACTACGCACAACTTCCAAGAACTACTTTAAGATATGCCATAGAACGAATGGACAAGCAAGAAAGGCAAGGCTGTCTAAAGGGGATTTTTGATGTATCAAATTAGTTTTTACGCGCCAAAAGGTGATGCCGAGCAGATTAAAACCGCTATGTTTAAAGCAGGCGCAGGCAATATTAACAATTACAGTCATTGCGCCTGGCAAACTGAAGGTATTGGTCAATTTATACCGACACAAGGTGCCAAGCCAGCCATAGGCTCGATTGATCAACTTGAAGCGTTGCCAGAGCTCAAGGTTGAAATGGTTTGCGGTGACAGACACATCGACCAAGCCGTTAGGGCCATGAAATCATCTCATCCATACGAAAAGGTGGCATACGCAGTAACAAAACTGGAGAACAAATGAGCGAAATCAAAATGAATAAGCATGAAAACGGCTTTATTTTGACATTATTAGGAATGTCAACAGCGGCACTTATTTGGCTGTTTACACCGTTCCTACCGGCGCTATTTTTGTCATTATTAATCAGCATCACCAGTTACGATATTTTTTGCCGCTTAGCTGCAAAAGGCTCAAGGCGTAGAGCCGCTTTAATCATGACACTTTCTGTGACGGTACTGCTAATCTTGCCTCTAAGCTACCTAATGCTGGTAGGCGGTATTGAGATGAGTGGCATGGTTCGCACACTGCAAGACAATTTTCAACTGCCAGAAGTGCAAAAAATAATCGATCAAACAATCATCGGCCTCGCTGTGCCGGAATCAATTAAAGGGTTAATTGATGACGCCCTAAAAAATAATTTAGAAAGTATTATTGTTACCGCGAAGGACTTTGCAGTTGTTGTTCTTAAAAGCATTGTCACTCTATCAAGTCAGTTTATTTTCTTTGTTATTCTGGCAATTTTCTCCCTCTACTACTTCTACATTGATGGCGCTTCACTTGTCGACAAAATTAAGACTCTGTCGCCGATGAATAATCATCTGAACGGCATTTTATTAAAGCAGTTTTCCGGTCTTTCCGTTACCCTTGTTGGTAGTGTTTTTATTGTCTCTGTATTGCAGGGTCTAGTCTTTGCTATTGGCGTTAGTCTAATCGACATGCCACCTTTGTTCTTTGGTGTTGCGATGGCGCTTGCAGGCTTTATACCAATTCTTGGTGGATTGTTGGTTTGGTTGCCCCTTGTGCTTTATCTTTTTGCCATTGGCGAAGGCGCAAATGCGTTTATAATTCTGTTCTTTGGTGCCGTACTTGCGGGCACTCTGATTGACAACTTCCTGCGACCTGTGATTATTCAGAAGTTGGCAAGTAAAATGAATCACAGCAGTGCGCTTGATCACACACTTGTTACTGTTTTATCAACACTTGCGGGTATTATCCAGTTTGGTATTCTAGGATTATTCATCGGCCCAATTATTGCGGCAATGGCAATCACTATGTTTGACATTTATCAGATAAAATACCGTCAAAAATCCCAATAAGCCGACCCTATAAAAACTCGCACTTCCTATGCTTAAAGAACTAAATGAATTCATCACCGAATGTGGCGCTTGCAATGACATTAGCCAATACGATGACACCAAATATATCCAGCTACCTGAAGAGCATCGACAGCAATTTGTTGACGCTATGAGCAATGGTGACGTGCCTTTAAGGAAAGCCAGCGAATGCCCAGCCAAAAGATTGCTTTTGCATTTTGCTAACACGGTGCTTTTTGTTAACAATGACACGCAGGATAGTGACGCCATTTATGACGTTTATTTGGCTCAAGGTTCTGATTCTAGTGACGATAGTGATATGAGCTACACTTACACAGCGTTCTCGCTTGATAATGACTATCAACCAAAATTAATCAGCCATACCGGCAACGGTAAAGCCGATGAAAAACGGCTATGGGAAGAGATTCACGCAGCAATGCTAACGCTCAGGGGTTTTATGAGTGCTATTTCTGAGTAGCAACTACCACTCTTAATTGAGATAGTATAAGCGCCACTTGCACTCTTTGCAGACGTGGGTATTACCTCAGAGCAGTGCTTTTACTTGTCACCCTCTTGTGTCGCCTTCTTAAGCTTAGGGCCCGCTTTAAAGGTAACGACTTTTCTCGCCGAAATCATCACTTCTTCGCCAGTCTTTGGGTTTCTACCCGGACGCGCTGATTTTTCACGAAGTACGAAATTACCAAAACTTGATAATTTGACATTCTCACCGTTGCCTAATTGCTCTGTAATTTGATCAAAAAACTCATTGGTTAAAACCAACGCCTGCGTTTGAGTGAGGCTTGTTTCTTTCACCAGTGCGTTAGCAATATCTTGTTTTGTAAGAGACATAATAAAAATGTTTATCGTAGGTGAGCGGAGAACTCAGTTTGTAAGTGACTTAATATCTCATCAACGCTTTGATTTAATTGCTCGTCCGTCAAGGTAGCCTCGCTAGACTGATAACTCAAATTAAGGGCGATACTCTTTTTGTCGGATTCAATATGCTCGCCTTCATAGACGTCAAAAATGCCCACATCAATTAAGTACTCTTGCTTAAGATTTTTAATTGCCGAAATAAGATCGGCTGCTTGTGTTTCTTTTTTCAACACCAAGGCAATATCACGCTGTGAAGCTTGAAACGATGAAAAAGCCTTATAGCTGGCAATCTCACCTTGCTGGCATTCCGCTTGCACTAACTCGAATAAGTACACTTTTGGCAGCGACAATTTTTTCTGCACGATCGGCGACAATGCACCTAAGTAGCCAATTGTATTGCCGTTTTTAATAATTTTTGCTGTTTGACCATTTTGCAAAGCTGGGTGCTCACCCACTTCGAAAGAGACTTGAGCACCACCAAGGGCGAAAAGTGATTCTACATCTGCCTTAGCATCAAAAAAATCCAAGGCTTTAGACTCACTTGCCCACTGAGCAGAGTGTCTATTACCTGTAATAGCACCGGCAATTTTTTGAACCTGGTCTTCGGCAGAAATACCGCCAAAACACAGTCCCGATTCAAAAAATCTGGCATTGTGATGGCCGCGACGCGCATTAGACTCAATCGTTTGCAATAGGCCAGACCAGAGACTTGAACGCATAACAGACATGTCTTCAGAAATTGGATTGGTCAGTGTGATTTTCTTCGCACCAGGATCCATCAGCTTTTGATATTTACTCGAAATAAAGCTGTAAGTAATCACCTCTTGGTAGCCTCGGTTAACCAAAGCTTGGGCAATATCATAAGCATCAATACTTGCTTGAGAGGCTGACGTAATATTGGCGTCTAATGTTAGACTTTTAACCGGCAAACGATCATAACCGTAAAGCCTTGCCAGTTCTTCGATAAGGTCGGCAACAATGCGAATATCAAAGCGAAAACTCGGCGGCACAATTGTCCATGAGCCAGCTGTTTTCTCAACAATTTCAAAATCAAGAGAGATAAACTTAGCCTCAATCCAATCATGGTCCAACTCAAAACCAAGCACTTTGGAAATTTTTTCCAAAGTGATTGTGATTGGCTCAACATGTGGCAATTGAGCGTCATCAATGCACTCATTAATTTTTGAGGCCTCACCACCACAAATCTCTAAAACAAGCTCTGTAGCACGCTCCAAGGCAATATGCGCTAAATTAAAATCAACACCACGCTCGAATCTTAATGATGACTCAGTGTGAAGCCCGTAGGATCTTGCAACACCCGCTATTGATACCGGTTCAAAAAATGCACTTTCAAATAATATTTCACTGGAGTCAACTTGAGTAGACGTTGACATGCCGCCCATCACACCCGCCATTGCAATCGCCGACTGATCATCTGCAATCACTAAAGTGTCCTCTCTAAGGCTAACAGTTTGATCGTTTAGTAGCTCTAGTTTCTCACCTTTTTTCGCCATTCTAACATCAATTCCACCATTGATCTTTTGCAGATCAAATGCGTGCATTGGCTGGCCTAATTCTAATAAAACGTAGTTGGTAATATCAACTACTGGAGAGTGGGTTTGTTGTGATGCGCGTTTCAGTTTTTGCGCCATCCATTTTGGTGTTTCAACCGTATTATCAATACCCTTAATCACACGAGTTAAGTACTTAGGGCAAGCCTTTGTATTCGATACTTGAGTTGTAAAGCTAGCGCCACCCTTCTCTACAGCTTTATAGGAAACTGAGGGCATTGTTAAATCATAACTTGCACACACTTCACGAGCAACACCTAGTACACTAAAACAATCACCCCTATTCGGCGTGATATCTAGCTCAATAATTTGGTCATCTAGGTCAAGGTGTATTCTGATGCTCTCACCTAGTGGCGCATCCGTGGATAGCTCCATAATGCCATCGTGCGAATCTGAAATACCCAGCTCTGTTTCGGAGCACAGCATGCCACAAGATTCAACACCGCGTAATTTGGCTTTTTTGATTTTTAAACCGTTCGGTAATTTTGAACCAACCGTAGCGACAACCACCTTAAGTCCATGCCTCACATTCGGCGCACCACATATAATTTGTAGATTGTCACTCTGCCCAACATTCACTTGGCAAAGGCTTAACTTATCAGCATCGGGGTGTTTTTCGCAACTCACAACTTGACCGATCACAACGCCATCAAAAGGAGGTGCGACTGGCGCAATACCATCCACTTCAAGGCCCGCCATGGTAAGTTTCTCAGCTAAGACTTCGTCACTAACGTTTGGATTAATCCACTCTCTTAGCCATGTTGTTGAAATGTTCATCGGATACCCAACCTAAAACTGATTAAGGAAACGAATATCGTTTTCAAAGAATAGCCTGAGATCATTGACACCGTACCTTAGCATTGCTAAGCGCTCAACACCCATGCCAAAAGCGAGGCCTGAGAATTCTTCAGGATCAATATCAACAGCTGTCAATACATTGGGATGAACCACGCCACAGCCGAGTACTTCCAGCCAGCCAGTTTTTTTGCAAACTCGGCAACCGTCACCGCCACAAATAACGCACTCAATGTCGGCTTCAGCTGATGGCTCAGTAAATGGAAAGTATGACGGTCTAAATCTTACCTTAAGATCATCTTTTTCAAAATAAGCTCTTAGGAAATCAATCAATAAGCCTTTTAATTGGGCGAAACTCGCCTCTTCGTCAACGATCAAACCCTCAACCTGATGAAACATCGGCGTATGAGTAACGTCTGAATCGCAACGATAAACTCGCCCAGGCGCAATCACACGCACCGGTGGTTTTTGCTTCTCTAATGTTCGAATTTGAACAGGAGAAGTGTGTGTTCTTAAAACGGTATTGGCATCAAAATAAAAAGTGTCGTGCATCGCACGAGCAGGATGATGCTCGGGAATATTTAGGGCGCTAAAATTATGAAAATCATCTTCAATTTCTGGGCCTGTTGCAATCTCAAAGCCGCTCTTTGAAAAGATTTTTTGAATATGGGTAAGTGTTTGGGTAATTGGATGCAAGCCGCCCTTTTCGAGATTTCTGCCCGGTAGAGTTACATCTATTTTTTCACTTAAAAGGCGTATTTCTAGGGCAATTAATTCAAGCTCTTCTTTGCGTGACTCGATTAACGCCTGAACTTCAACTTTTGCTTGGTTGATCGCCTCGCCCATTTTAGGCCGCTCTTCTTTCGAGAGTTTTCCAAGACCTTTTAATAATGCCGTTAACTCACCTTTTTTACCCAAAAAATGCACTCTGGCATCATCTAAGTCCTTAAGGTCAGTTGCGTTTGCAATAGCCTTTTCAGCGTTGGTGAGAATGGTATTAATCAAAATCTTGTGGGCTTTTGGTTAAAGCCTACCGCTTTTAGCAGTAGGCTTTAATTGATTTTACTACTTAGCTAATGCAGCTTTAGCTTGGTCAGCAATTTTTGCAAATGCAGCCTTATCAAAAATCGCAATGTCAGACAACACTTTACGATCAATTTCAATACCAGCCTTATTCAAACCATTGATAAGCACTGAATAGCTTAAACCATTGTTACGTGCTTCTGCGTTAATACGCACAATCCATAAACGACGGAATTGACGACGTCTTTGACGACGGTCGCGGTAAGCATATTGACCAGCTTTAATAACCGCTTGCTTAGCAACACGATAGACTTTAGAGCGAGCACCATAATAGCCTTTCGCTTTCTTTAAAATTTTCTTATGTTTGGCGTGCGCTTGCACACCTCTTGAAACTCTTGCCATGGGTATACTCCTAGTTTAGCTATAAGGTAACATTCTTCTAACCATTGGTACGTCTACCTTCTCAATGGTATCGGCGGCACGAAGTGCACGCTTTCTAGAAGTACTCTTCTTAGTCAAGATATGACGTAAGTGTGAGTGTTTACATTTATAACCACCATTGGCGGTTTTTTTGAAGCGCTTTGCAGCACCCCTATTGGTTTTCAACTTCGGCATAATTTTCTCCTTGTCTTGTTAGACATATTTAACTACTCCTAAGAACAGTTTGTTATATAAAAAACAACGAAATGTTAATGTTTCGTTACTTCTTTTTTGATTTGGGTGCCAGCATCATGCCTAGCTGACGACCCTCCATCTTTGCCTTCTGTTCAACATTGGCAAATTCTTCACAATCTTTTTCAATTCTATCAAGCATTTCCATGCCCAGTTCACGGTGTTGCATTTCGCGACCACGGAACCAAATACTTACTTTAACCTTGTCACCATTCTCCAAAAACTTTATCAAATTTCTAAATTTAATTTGGTAATCGCCTTCTTCAGTGCCGGGGCGATATTTAATGGTTTTAAGTTGAGTTTTCTTTTGTTTCTTCTTAGCTTCGTTTTGTTGTTTCTTTTGTTCGTACTGAAACTTACCAAAATCCATGATTTTACAAACAGGTGGTTCAGCGTGCGGAGAAACCTCTACTAAATCCAACCCGATATCACTCGCCATTTCTTTCGCTTGACTTGTACTAATGATACCTACCTGCTCGCCCTCGCTACCAATAACACGTACTTGTGGTACTTTAATGTGCTGGTTAATTCGCGTGGTTATCTTATGTGGTCTTTTAATAATTACTCCTGGTTTATTAATTCTACAAACGCTTCGACAGACATCGAACCCAAGTCTTCACCGCCACGTTTGCGTACTGCAATCTCGCCATTCTCCATTTCTCGATCACCTACGACCAAAATATACGGATAGCGCTGCATTGAGTGCTCGCGTATTTTAAAGCCTATCTTCTCATTTCGCAAGTCTGAAATGACTCTAAGTCCTTGTTTTTTTAGCTTTTGTTCTATATCAGCGACAAAATCGCTTTGTTTTTCCGAAATATTCAAAATAACGGCCTGAATCGGTGCAAGCCACGAAGGAAAGGCGCCCTCGTAATGTTCGATCAAAATACCAACAAATCTTTCCAATGAGCCAACAATGGCGCGATGCAACATTACGGGTGTTTGTTTTGAGCCATCTTCGGCAATATATTGCGCATCGAGGCGCTCTGGCATTGAGAAATCAACCTGTAGAGTGCCGCATTGCCACTCTCGATCTAGGCAATCTTTTAATACAAATTCAATTTTTGGTCCGTAAAAAGCGCCTTCGCCTTCTTGTAGCTCCCATCGAATACCTTTCGCATCTAATGCTTCAGCGAGTGCTGCTTCAGCCTTATCCCAAACAGCGTCAGAACCAACGCGATTTTCTGGACGAGTCGAAAGCTTGATATCAACATTGTCAAAACCAAAATGCTCGTAGACACTAAACGTTAAATCAATAAAAGCCGATACTTCACTTTGGATTTGCTCGGCAGTACAAAAAATATGGCCATCGTCTTGAACAAAATTACGCACACGCATAATGCCGTGCAAAGTGCCCGATGGCTCATTACGATGACACGATCCAAATTCCGCCAAACGCATTGGCAAGTCACGGTAAGATTTTAAGCCCTGATTGTAAATCTGAATATGCGCAGGACAGTTCATCGGCTTAATCGCGTAATCACGGTTTTCACTGCTGGTGGTAAACATCGCGTCGCCAAACTTATCCCAATGGCCTGATTTTTCCCAAAGTTTGCGATCAATCACTTGAGGTGTATTCACTTCAAGATAATCATTGTCTGTGAAGACTTGACGCATATGTTGTTCAACTATTTGGTACAGTGTCCAGCCCTTCGGATGCCAAAAAACCATACCGGGTGCTTCTTCCTGGGTGTGAAATAAATTCTGGGTTTTGCCAATTTTACGGTGGTCTCTTTTTTGTGCTTCTTCCAGCTTATGAAGATAGTCTTCAAGATCGGCTTTGTTTTCCCAAGCAGTACCGTATACACGCTGCAGCATTTCATTGTTGGAATCACCACGCCAATAAGCGCCAGCCAAACTCATTAATTTGAAAGCTTTTAATTTGCTTGTTGAAGGCACGTGGGGGCCGCGACACAGGTCAATAAAATCGCCCTGCTTGTACAGGGACAGTACTTCATCTTCTGGGATAGAAGTAATGATCTCAGCCTTGTAACCCTCACCTTTTGACCTAAACAAATCAATCGCATCATTTCTAGACATTTCAATGCGCTCAATCGGCAAATTTTGCTTGACGATGGCGTTCATTTTTTTCTCAATTTTTGCCAAATCTTGCTCTGAGAAACCGTCTTTATAGGCGAAATCGTAATAAAAACCTTTATCAATAACCGGACCAATCGTAACTTGCGCATCTGGGTAAAGTTGCTGCGTGGCTTGTGCTAAGAGGTGTGCTGTTGAGTGGCGAATCACCTCTAGGGCTTGCGCATCTTTACCAGTGATGATAGCCAAACTCGCATCTTCTACAATGATATGAGAGGCATCAACTAACTGGCCATTCACTTCACCTGCTAGAGTTGCTTTTTTTAGGCCAGAGCCAATTGATGCCGCCACTTCCAAAACGCTTAGCGGCTGATCATAAGTTTTTACTGTGCCGTCTGGCAGTGTAATGTTCGGCATAACCAATAAATCAAAAAAACAAAAGCGTTATTTTACCTTGCAGAGGCCAAATAACTCAGCAAAATTAAGACTTTAAGTGGTTCAAATCCAGACCATTATCAAGGTATATTATTGGACAATGAAAGCGAATCGAAAATCAGGCGAATTATTAATACTACTAATAACAGTTGGCTGCTCAATGAGCTTCGCTATTTGGCTAAACCTTCTCAATAATTTTGCCATCGAGAGTGTGGGCTTTGATGGCTCAGAGATGGGTATTTTACAAAGCCTCAGAGAAATTCCAGGGTTTTTAGCCTTCACCATTGTCTTCATCTTGCTTTTTATTAAAGAGCAAAAAATGGCTTATGTCTCTCTCATTTTTTTAGGTCTTGGCACTGCCTTTACTGGCTTTGTGCCCACAAACCTCGGTTTTTATATCACCACCATTTTAATGTCAATTGGCTTTCATTACCTCGAAACCATCTCCAACTCATTAACCCTCCAATGGATTGACAAAGACAAGAGCGCTGAATTTTTCGGAAAAATCATTGCCACTCGTTCAGCGGCATCAATAGCGGCCTTCACCTTAGTTTGGGTGTTGTTTGAATTCATTGGCCTCGACTACTTCTGGGTTTATCTGGCGGGTGGATGCATTACCATTGTCATCGCAATTTTCTGCTGGCAATACTTCAATGACTTGCCACAGCATGTCGAACAAACAAAGAAAATAGTACTGAGAAAGCGTTATTGGCTTTATTACGCCTTGCAATTTATGGGTGGTGCAAGAAGGCAAATTTTTGTAGTTTTTGCTGGCTTTTTAATGGTCGAAAAATTTGGTTTCAGTGTTGCAGAAATATCCATTCTTTTCCTGGTAAATGCCTTTATAAAAATCCCATTGGCACCCAAGATTGGCAAACTTATTGGAAAAATCGGCGAACGCAAAGCTCTAATAATTGAGTACATTGGTCTTATCCTTGTTTTCATAGGTTACGGCATAACTCAAGATCCAATGGTAGCTGTGGGCCTGTATTTGCTTGACCACTTTTTTTTCGCGATGGCCATTGCTCAAAAAACATATTTCCAAAAAATTGCCGACCCAGCAGACTTTGCCTCTAGTGCAGGAGTGTCGTTTACCATTAACCATATTGCTGCTGTCTTTATCCCGGTAACTTTTGGTATTATCTGGCTACAATCTTATCAGTTTGTTTTTTACGCAGGCGCAGCTATGGCCCTTATTTCTCTTGCTTTAGCACTTAATGTACCGCACGCACCACGAGCGGGGAATGAAGTTGTGATTGGCAAATCATCGTATAACTTTTAACGCAATATTAGGCAGCCCGAAATGGCTGCCTGCAAACCTTGATTAGGAGATTTTATGAGACATAATACAATGCTGTTAATGCAAAGCAAAATACTAATAACCGCTCTTTTCATTATGACTGTTTCTATATCGAGCTTCGCCGACCATAATTACAACCAAAATAGTCACAACTCAGCTCACGACAGCGCGACTTGTCCTTCGGCAATTAGAGGTTAATTTTAATGATAGCGGTGCACTAAGTATTCTCTAAGGATTGAATCATCAATTGTAGGGAATCGACACCACGAAAACGATTAACGTTTAAACGGTATGAAGTTTGAACATTTTTGTCTTTAAGCTTGTCTTGAAAAAAAGCAATGCCTTCGAAGATTCGAGAATCACCCGCTTGTTTTAGAGTGCACTTAAGGTGTTTTTCACCCACAATGCGTTGCTCAACCAGTTCAAAATCACCATAAAAAATTGGTTCCTCAAAGCCCTGCCCCCAAGGTCCAGCTGATTGCAGTAATCTAGCATTGGCCAGTGTAATTTCACTTGCATCAAGCATGCCATCGGTCAGTAATTCAACACTCGGTTTTTTGCCATTTAAATGATTGTTAACCGCATCAGAAAAGCCTCGTTGAAACATCTCAAAGTTTTCAGGTTTGAGAGTAAGTCCCGCCGCCATCGCATGACCGCCAAATTTCTCAATTAACCCTGGGGTGTCTCTATCCATTAAATCGAGTAAATCCTTCACGTGCACTTCCGGGATGGAGCGAATAGAGCCCTTCAACAACTCGCCAGATTTGGCAAAAATCGCGCAGGGACACTGATAGTCCTCTTTAATTTTGCCAGCGACAATACCCACAATACCCTCATGCCAACCCTCGTCAAACAGGCTTATCGCAAACAGGCTGTCATTAATCACTTGACTTGCAACAATGGCACTTGCCTCTGTTTGCATTTTCTCTTGCTCTAGGCGTCTTGTCTTGTTGAAATCCTCGAGCGTAGCGGCGTAGCGCCTAGCATCGTTGATATCATCAGAAAGTAGGCAGCGAATACCCTGAGAAATATCGCTCAGTCGTCCTGCAGCGTTAATCCTCGGTGCAACGGAAAAACCCAGGTCTGACGCTTGCAATGTCTCCACCGGTCGTTTGGTTAGCTCCAGAATAGCCAGAATACCCTTAGAGCATCTTTTTTGACGAATTCGCTCAATGCCCTCTTTGATCAAAATGCGGTTATTTCTGTCCAATTTCACCACATCTGCAACTGTACCCAGGGCCACCAAATCCAACACTTCCCTGAGATCAGGAATTGAAACATTTCTTTCACTAAAATAATTCGTTTTTTGCAGGTGGGTTTTCAGCGCCGAAAACAAATAAAAACAAACACCAACACCTGCTAAATTTTTTGAAGGGAAATCGCAGCCATTCATGTTTGGATTAATGATGGCGTTTGCCATTGGCAATTCGTGACTCGGTAGGTGATGATCGGTAATGATGACATCGATGTCAAAAGAGCGGGCTAACGCCGTGCCTTCGATGCTAGAAATACCGTTATCAACGGTAATAATGAGGTCTGGATCTTTCTCATGTTTTGCCTCAGTGACAATTTCAGGGCTAAGACCATAACCATGCTTAAAGCGATTTGGCACCAGAAAATCAACTTGTTTAGCGCCCATTAAGCGCAATGCTTTAACAGCAACAGCACTGGCTGTTGCGCCGTCAGCATCAAAATCACCTACAATGAGAATGCGTTTATCAAGTGTTATGGCTGATTCCAACAGCGCAATCGCCGCATCCAACTGGGAGAAATTGGGCTTAAGTAAGCCAGATAAGTTTAATGATAAATCGGACTCTTGGAGCGACCGAGCTGCGAATATTTTTTTTAAAAAGGCGGGAATATCGTCAGAGTATGACGCCAGCAAGGCCTCGTCAATCGACCTGTTCTGCACTGCTTCTCACTAATCGAATATAGGTGTCAAAATACTTATCTCTAGCAACTGAACCGCCGTAGGAAAAAGGCACTTCGTAGGCAACAAATTCATTATTTTCCACCGTGGTCGATGTCCAATAGGTGTCGGCTTGGGTGTTCGGGAAAAACGCCACATCAATCAACGCATCGGCGTCACCGTAATAATCAACCAATGTTTTTAGTTCGTTAACAGTAGGCAAACGCCAATCGGTAAACGAGCAGAGCGACTCTTCATTAATTGCCTCAACATAAGCTAGGGTATTGCAACCTTGGGCCCAGTAACAATGGCGTGAGTATTCGCCATCTTCGTCACCGCTTTCGCCGTCAAACCAAGTGTAGGTGTTGTGTGCGTATTGTAAGCCTTCTTTGGCACTTTTCACTTCCCAATAGAGCTTTGAATCCTCATCCAAAACGCAAGCCCATTTGGTTTTATCGAGCTCAAGCGTCATGCCTTTTTTAGAGATTTTTAGTAAATCAGCACTGGCGGCACCGCCAATTAGTAACATTAGTGCAAATGAAAATAACTTTTTCATAAAGAGAAATGTTGTGAAAAAAGCACTATTCTACCAGTTATAAAATGCCTTGGCATAAGCGCTGCTCTATTAGAGTCCACTACTAGCATTTGCATGCTTACCCTCAAACAACAACAGAGCAACACCGATTAAAATAAAACTGTCAGCAAGATTAAAAACTGGCCAATAGAACCCACCATAATGCAAATCGATAAAATCAATAACCGAACCATAGAGTGCCCTGTCGATCAAATTACCTATTGCACCTGCAAGCAAAATTGACTGACCCAGGAGTCTTTGGCGCAATGTCGGCGCGGTTTTATACATCCAAACAATTAAAGCTAGCGAAGCAATGAGTGAAACACTCAATAGAAAATAACGCTGGTTATTACCACTATCCGCCAGCAGACTAAAGGCAGCACCGCTGTTTTGCACATAACTCCAACTGAAAAATGAAGTTACACTAAGCGATTCACCCAAAGAGAATGTTGACGCAACAACCTGCTTAGAGAGTTGATCAAGCGTCAACAAGCCAAAGCAAGATAAGTAGTAAATTTTGTGCTTCATATTGTTATCATTCAGTGGTTCACCTTGAAACCAAGCAAGTAGCATGTTTACCACCAAAGGTGCAAATTTCGTGGCATATACTGTTTACCCAGCATATAATTCAACATCATACAAATTATAAATATTCTGGAGAAATTATGGGTTTTTTAACGGGCAAAAGAGCACTAATTGTTGGTGTTGCTTCAAACCGATCAATTGCATGGGGCATCGCTGAGGCAATGGCTAAACAAGGCTGTGAAATCGCACTGACCTACCAAACAGAGAAACTAAAAAAGCGTGTTGATAAATGCGCTGCCGTTTGCAACTCATCTATTGTCATCCCTTGTGATGTTGGTACCGATGAGGGCATCAAACAAACATTCTCCGAGCTAAAGCAATCGTGGGATTCATTCGATATTTTAGTACACTCCGTTGCTCATGCCCCTCGTGATGCCTTAGATGGTAATTACGTTGAAGCCACAACTAGGGAGAATTTTGCCAGTGCCCATGAGATTAGCTCATACAGCTTTACTGCGCTTGCAAAAGAAGCACTACCAATGCTGAATGATAACGGCGCCTTGCTGACACTTAGTTATCTTGGCGCTATAAGAGCCATCCCAAATTACAATATTATGGGTGTTGCAAAAGCATCATTAGAGGCTAATGTTCGCTATATGGCTGTTGCTCTTGGCGAAGAAAAAGGCATTCGTGTTAATGCGATTTCAGCTGGCCCAATTAAAACTCTAGCGGCAAGTGGTATTAAAGACTTTGGAGGCTTACTTGATTACGCTGCACGCAGCTCCGCTCTTAAACGCAACGTAACAATTGAAGAAGTGGGCAACTCAGCCGCATTCCTGTGCTCTAACCTTGCCTCTGGCATTACTGGCGAAGTGACTTATGTCGATGCCGGTTACAGCTTTTATGATGCCGGCCCCATCTAAATAAATCACTAGCTAACGACATAAAAAACCCCGATTTAATCGGGGTTTTTGTTGGATGCTAAAGGAACTCAGAGAAGATCTGAATATCACCAGACTTGTCAGCCGACTCTCTAAGGCTCTTAATTAAACTTGCAGACCACTCATTCATTATTTCAAGCGACTGCACTACAGGCCAGCCAGACTCGCCGTTTTCAGCCAACCTTACGTCACTCACTCTGACCAATACCGTGGTCACGCCATCCATATTTTGAGCAACGTAGGATGCATTTAAATCGCTTGGATTAGGCATTTTATAGGCTACAACAGCAACCCCAAAAGGCAACTCAGTTCTTCTTCCAATCCAGCTCTCATCCTTCCATTCAAGGCCGTTATTACTGATTAAAGAATTTGCGTTTGAATGGTTACCACTTGATAGCTCACTGGCGATCTCTTGAGCCAAATCCGCAATAACAACTTTCGCTTCGATTGTTTTCAACAAAGACTCCACTTCCGCATAAACCTCATCCAGCGCTTTTTGGCTCGACGGCTGCTCATCAATCAAACTTAAAACAACATACGTGTTGCCAATTTCAAGAACGTCAGAATTCTCGCCGCCCAGCACCACATCGCTGTACGCGGCCTTTACAAACGCTGCATCATGGGCAGAACTTGTGGCAGGGAAAAAATCAGAAGATTGCATTTCAAGACCAAACTGGTCGGCAACTATACCAATTGGCTCTTCATAAGCCAAACTTACCAACTCTGCTTGCAAACTGTAAAGCTCGTTTGTAATAAATTTTTCTTTGTATATTTCCTGTAGTTCACTTTTAACGTCGGCAAATGACTTCACACTAGCCTCAGCAATATCATTTACCTTAATAATATGATAGCCAAATTGTGTTTTAACAACGCCACTCGTCTCACCAGCACCCAAATCAAAGACCACTTTGTCAAACTCTGGCACCATGCGCTCACGCTCGAAGTAGCCTAAATCACCACCCACAATATTTGTGGAGTAGTCAATAGAATGCTCTTTTGCCATTTCAAAAAAGTCAGCGCCAGAATTAATTTTGCCCAAAATTGAAGAGGCCTCTTCTTCAGTTTTAACAAGAATATGTTGCGCCTTTCTTGTTTCATCGGTGGCGAAGCGTTGTTTCTCATCATCATAAAGATCCAACAGTGTCTGCTCATCAGCATCTTCAGGCGAAGCGACATCACTTCGGGACAACTCAATATAGCTAACTTTAACTTGAGGAGGGGAGACAAAATTTGCCAGATTATCATTGTAATACTCAGAGACTTGTACGCCATCAATTGCGATCTGATCAGCAAAATTCGCAGTGTTAAATGCGATAAAAGCAACCTCTCTTTCTTGTGCGGCCAATGCATTGAGTTGATTCGACTGAGCGCTGGTTGTCAGCGCAGATTGTGCTAAATTGCGAGTAAGTTGATCACTATTTAATTGTTCAGATTGTTCATCAAAGTAGACTCTAGTAGACTCATACCCCTCTAGACGCAACCTTTTTTCATAAAGATCTTGAGAGTAAATACCTTTTTCATGGAATTTTGCATCAGCCCTTATAGACTCGATCACTTCTTGCTCAACCGTGACCAGTCCAAGAGAGCCAACCATCATCTCAAACAATTTTTTAGTAACCATGAGATCAATCAATTTTTCTTTTAAGATTTTGTCAACCTCATCCGTGTAATCAGCGCCAAACTCAATTTGGTTTTGACGGCGATTACTTTCCAACAACTTAGCATAGGAGGCATAATCAATCTCCTCGCCATATACTTTCGCTACTGCCGGATTGTTGCTTGGGCCAAGATATGACGCAATGCCGAACAAGGCAAACGGGACAGAAAGAAGACCTACGATTAAATAGGCAACCCAGCCTTTAGATTTATTTTTTATTGCACCTAACATGTTTTGATTTTTAGTGGCGAAAAACAAATGTTAACTTCACATTTGAGTGCTGAAAGTCACACCAAACTAAGGCCACAGTTTCCTTGATAAAAGTCGATTATTATACAAAAAAAAAGACGCTCTAATGAGCGCCTTTTTTTAATCCTTTCTCAATATCAAAAAATAAAGAGAAATATAAGGGTGTTTTTAGCTCTATCAATTTTTAAGTCATTGATGTTTCTAAAAAATATGGCGGAGCGGACGGGGGTCGAACCCGCGACCTCCTGCGTGACAGGCAGGCGTTCTAACCAACTGAACTACCGCTCCAATTTTTTTTGGTGGGCGCTACAAGACTTGAACTTGTGACCCTCGCCTTGTAAGGGCGATGCTCTCCCAACTGAGCTAAGCGCCCAAAAAAAATGCCCGGTTCTAAAACCAGAACCGGGCGTATTATACTGAAAAAAAACTGATTAGTTTACAGATTCCTTCAATAATTTTCCTGCTTTAAATGCTGGCACTTTAGAAGCTGAAATTTGGATCGTGGCACCTGTTTGAGGGTTACGTCCCGTGCGTGCTGCACGCTCTCTAACTAAAAAACTACCGAAACCTGTAATTGCAACCGTGTCACCACCTGCTAATGCACCTGAAATGGCATCTGTTGTTGCAGCCAATGCGCGAGCAGCGTCTGCTTTTGTTAGTCCTGAACCGTCGGCAATTGCCGCGACTAGATCTGATTTGTTCATATCCTATTCTCCTTTTTTTGTTTTACAATTTTTTATTACAAAATGCGCGGACTATTTCTAATCCTGCATTTGATTATCCATTATTCAGCCCCGCTGTCAAGCGGGTTTCGGCAAATAAACCCTATATAAATCCAAATAATATAATTGAAATATTATGGTTGAAATATTATGGTTGATTCTTTTTTTGAATATGGGGTAAAAAATCCTCTAACCAAATTCTTTGTGTAATCTCACCGATATGCCTATAAAGAATGACTCCTTGCTGACTCACAAGGAACGTTTCTGGTGTTGCATAAACACCCAACTCAAGACCCGCCTCGCCCTTAGGGTCAAACACAATCAAATCAAACGGATTACCCATCACCTCAAGCATCTTGTTTGCGTCTGCTCGGGTGTCCTTATAATTAAGACCTATAAGTAGTATTGATTCATCCTTAGAAATATTCATTAGCACTTGGTGCTCTGCACGACAAGTTACGCACCATGAAGCCCACACGTTAACAAGTGTGCTGTTACCTCTAAAGGTGTCACGAAGCGAAACACCTTCGCCCGTATAAAAATCGTCGACTTCAATGTCTGGAAAAGATTTACCTATAAAAGGCGATGGCAATTCTCTGGGGTTCGAACTGAGCGACACATAAAGAAAGGTAGCAATAACAATAAAGCCAATCAATGGCATCAGTTTCTTCACTTTGACTGCTTTGCCTTTTCAAGGGCGTCGGCAACTTCAGGCGGCATATAGTTTTCATCGTGTTTTGCCAGCACTTCACTGGCGACAAACACCTCTTGACTGAACGAACCAGTAGCAACAATACCTTGCCCCTCACGAAACAAATCGGGCAGTATGCCAACATAGTTCACTTGCATGCTGTTTGCAGTGTCGGTTAAAGTAAAGCTTACTTTCATGTCATCGCGTATAACGCTAGCAGTTTCAACCAAGCCACCTATGCGAAAACTCTTGCCAATCGGAGCACGCCCTTCCACTACATCCGTTGGGGTGAAAAAATACAATAAATTGTCATTAAAAGCCTTAAGGGCGAAATAGCCAGCCAAAGAAATGCCCAGAACCAGCATTGCAACTAGCGCCATCCTGTTCTGTCGTTTAGTCATTTTGTCGGCTGTATTTATTGCTGAGTGCAATCAAAGTTTGTTTGTGATGACTTCTAGCACGAATAAAAAGCGTGGCCACGGTGATGAAGGTAACGCCGTATGCAGACCACACATAGAAAGCGTATTTGCCGTAAGGCAGAAATGAAAAATACTCCATTAAAGTCATGAGCGCTCTCCATTGACGAGATCCTTCACCCAGCGAGAATTTTGCTCTCTAGTAAGCACTTCGGTTTTGGCCTTAATGGTGACCAACGCAGCGTAAAGTAGAACAAAGACTAAAAACATAATACCAAGCGCTATACCCATATCAGGGTCTTTCAGCCCGCCCGTGCCAACCGTATAGCCTTGGTGTAATGTATTCCACCATTTAACCGAATAATGAATAATAGGCAAATTAACCAAGCCAACAATGGCCAAAATAGAACTGGCCTTGGCCGCGGTACGAGGGTTATCAAAAGCATTGTTAAGCGACATGTAAGCCAAATACAAGAACAACAAAATCAACTCAGAAGTTAATCTTGCGTCCCAAACCCACCAAGTGCCCCACATCGGCTTACCCCAAATAGCGCCTGTTGCTAAAGCTATAATCGTAAAGGCGGCGCCAATGGGTGCGGAAACTTTAGCCACCACTTCGGCCATTTTAATTTGCCAAATAAGACCAATACCACCAGCAATGGCCATAATTCCATAAACGGTCATTGACATAATAGCGCTTGGAACGTGTATATAAATAATTCTATAACCGTCGCCCTGTTGGTAATCGGCAGGTGAAACCACCAAAGCCCAATAAAGCCCAACAACACCAAGGACGATAAACGGTATTAAAAACCAAGGGTTTAACTTAGTGCATGTTCGATAAAAAACCTTTGGCGAGGCCTGCCTTTGAATCCATTTCCACATAGCGGAATCCGATAAATACTAAAGGTCGCTATTTTACAAGAAAGCGCCTTGGTGTTAAAGAGAAACCTTTTGAGACTTTTGCGCTACGTTATTGCGTAAATACGTTGGTTGAGCAAGCTCAAGACTCGCCTTACTTCCGCTATTAAGCGCCTCATACGCCAAGTCAATTAAGCTAGAAGATTTCGGAAACAGGTCAGTATCGATATGCTCAACACCACTCGCTGATCTCAGCTCATCCGCATAAGCCGACCATCCACTGCCAACACCAACAAACTCACCCTTAAGTTTGCCCACTGCCGTTGGCTCACAAATTTTCTCATCGCTGAGTATGCCGTCTAGATAGACCCCCCAATAAACTTCGCCCATTCTGGCATCAAACGCCACGGCGATAGCCTGGCAATTTAAATGCTTTGCCGCCCTATAACCCAATAACTCAAGCGTGGAAAATCCAATGCTGGGAATATTAGCTGAGAGCGACAAGCCTTGCACAACACCGATACACATTCTCACACCAGTGAAGGCGCCAGGGCCCTTGGTGAAGGCGATAGCATCCACGTCATCCAGTTTAACACCCGCCTCAGAAAACACCTCATCACAAAGTTTTAAAATTTGGCCGGAACTTTTTGCCACATCTCGCAATACGCGAGTGAACTTATCACCGCCAACACAAAGTGTGGCAGAGGCTGTTTCAGTACAAGTGTCTATCGCAAGTATGTTCATTGCACAATTTTCTTATATTTATAATGCATGGATAGGATTAAATTTTTACGCTTTTCCAAGCGCTCTGGGCGCCTAACTGGGTTATAGTACGATGGCCCTTTTAACAAGGCAACCAAGGTCGCCATTTCATCTAAGTTTAATTGTTCTGGCGATTTATCGAAATAATGTTCAGCGGCAGAGGCGAAGCCATGAATTGCCACAGCGCCGTCTTGCGCCAAATATACCGTATTCATGTAGCGCTCAAGAATGAAATTCTTATCATAAGACAACTCCATCAATAAAGCCATCATGACTTCTTTGGTCTTTCTAACCAACGTTTGCTCTCTTGAAAGCAGGGTGTTTTTAACCAATTGCTGGCTAATCGTACTGGCACCCCTTAGTGGCTTATTGTCCAATAAATAACCTGAAAAGACTCTGGAAATTTCCCTCACATCAACACCTGGGTGTTGAAAAAAAGATTGATCCTCAACCAACAATAGCATATTAATCATTTCTTTAGGATAGCTATCAAGCGAGTATTCTATTTGAGTGACTTGCTCGGTTGTTTTAATGGGTACGGAAAACACACCTTGCACAAGGTGATTTAAATACGCAAGATAAATCACCACAACAATGAGATTGAGTAACGTTAAACGCTTTAGCCACCTCTTCATTTTTTACGAGTTATTGGATAACAAAGAATTAATTAACTTTTTCATTATTAATATAATGACCGTCACGTAATTCACAGAAAAATAAATCCACCATCGGGTGATCAATTTTCTCACCGCTCGAATCCGATTCGACGTTTTGCTCAGCAACATAAGTTGAATTGGTCGATTGATGGACAAGTACGTGATACCAAGGTGCATTCTTTGGTGGCCTACTACGCGCAACCGTATCGTACCACTCATCCGCCAGCTGAAAACAGGGATCGATGTCAACAACAACCCCTCGATAACCAAACAATTTATGATGAATCAAGTCACCAATAGAGTGCTTAGCTGTGATTATTTCCATCTTTAATTTCCTAATTAGTGTGCAACTTCACCAAAAGACTCTTGTATTTCGTCAAAAGTTGCGGTAATCGCATGCACATTGGTATACCCCATTTGTTGCAAAGTAAGGGCGCCAAGCGATGCACGGCCACCGCCGGCGCAATGCGTCAAAATTAGCGTATCGACATCAGGGCAAAATTTGGTTATTTTCATCTCAAGTAGTCCTCGAGAAATATGAATGGAATTCGACAATTTGGATTTTGCTACACTCTCGGCTTCCCGTAAATCGATGATAACGCCGCTATCTGAGTCGTCATACAATACTTTGGCTGACGACACATCAACACAATTAATTTGAGATTGCGCTTCTGCTATCAACTCTCCGGCGGTTTTTATCATAAACACTCTCTAAGATTTTGTAATGATAATCATACCCCTATTACGATTACGCTTGTCGTTGTAAGAAATGCTTTGCTCTGTCCATTCTGTCATAAAGCTGTCAATTAATTTTGAATACTTCCATAAAATGCGTATAATACATCGTACACGATTTAATCGTGTATATTTTGAATAATGGACAATCAATGAATACAGAATTTTACCAATTAATAATAGACGGCATAAACGGTGACAAAATTCCTATGGCAGACTTTAAAGGAAAGACGCTATTAATCGTCAATACAGCTAGCAAATGCGGACTAACCCCCCAATACGAAGGGCTAGAAAATTTATACAAAGAGCATAAAGAGAGGGGCCTTGTAATACTTGGCTGCCCCTGCGATCAATTCGCCAATCAGGAGCCTGGATCGTTAAAGGACATTCAGTTTTTCTGCACTGACAAATACGATGTTACTTTTCCGATGTCAACCAAAGTTAATGTAAATGGTAATGACGCTCACCCTCTTTACAAATACCTTAAAAAAGAACTCAAGGGCTTTTTGACTAGCAATATTAAATGGAATTTCACTAAATTCCTCATTGGTCCAGATGGCGCTCCGATCAAGCGATTTGGTCCAAAAACCGAGCCGAGTAAAATTGCCGCTTTTATTAAGCCACTATTAAGTGAGGGTGGTTAAATGAAAGGCGAGACCATGTTACAGCTCGACAATCAGCTTTGTTTTCCGCTCTACGCCGCCTCAAGAATGGTGACCAAGCTCTATCAACCACTGCTTGAAAAGCTGGGTATTACCTATCCACAATATCTGATTTTGCTTGTGCTATGGGAAAATGACGAACTGAGTGTAAACGAAATTGGCAAAAAACTCATGCTAGAGACCAACACTTTGACGCCTTTGTTAAAAAGAATGGAAGTCAAAGGCATTGTTAAGCGCACGCGCTCGAAGAGTGATGAGCGTCGAGTAATAGTCAAACTAACCGACAAAGGCGATGCACTCAAACAAAGCGCACTGTGCATACCACTCGAGCTACTGGAGGGAATGACGAATCAGTTTCCGCTAGAAAGGGTTAGTCGCCTTCGAGATGACTTAAATGCACTGTTAAAAGCGCTTAGCCAATAAAGTTCTCTTACTGACTCCTAACGCCGCCAGCTTCCTCTAGAAGATCAATAACCATGGTGAAGCGGCCGCGCCTAACAAAACCCTACAAAGGATTGTGATAAAGAGGCAACTAGTATAAAATACGCACTTCCTTGCTTGATCAGCGCACGCTGGCAAGCTTTTTTTAACCGTAAGGAGATGTTAATGAGACATTACGAAATAACTCTCATTGTTCACCCGGACCAGAGTGCCCAGGTGTCAACAATGATTGACAAATACAAAGAAATCATCACTACAGGTGGTGGTAACGTTCACCGTCAAGAGGACTGGGGTCGTAAACACCTAGCCTATCCAATCAACAAAATCTATAAAGCACACTATTTAATGTTGAACATTGAGTGTGATCAAGAGACTCTTGATAAGCTTAACTATAACTTCCGTTTTAACGACGCAATTCTTAGAAATCTAATTATTTCTAAGTCGGGAGCTATTACTGAACCATCAATCATGATGGCCGCAACAGAAGAAAAAAAATAGGAGATTGATATGGCTAAGCAAATGAAAAGAAAAAAACGCAGGCATCAGGTTCCTGTTAATCGTTTTTGCCGCTTTACTAAAGCAGGCGTAACTGAAGTCGATTACAAAGATGTTGACACGCTATTAAAGAACATTGACGAAGGTGGCAAAATCACACCATCAAGAATGACTGGCACTTGTGCTAAATTCCAGCGTCAACTTACAACGGCTATTAAAAGAGCAAGATTCTTAGCGTTGATTCCTTACACTGACAAACACAAGAAATAGGAGTTTGACATGCAAGTAATTTTATTAGAAAGAATTCAAAAATTAGGCGGTATTGGTGATTTGGCAAACGTCAAAGCTGGCTATGCGCGTAATTTCTTAATCCCACAAGGCAAAGTTAAGCCAGCTACAAAAGTTAACCTTGCTGAGTTTGAATTAATTAAAGCTGATCTACTAGCTAAAGAGGCATCTGCATTAGCAGACGCTCAAGCAAAAGAAGCTGCAATGAACGATGTGACTTGTACAATCACTGCTAACGCTGGTGATGAAGGAAAGTTATTCGGCTCAGTAAGTGCTGCTGATATCCTTGAGAGCTTAACCGCTCAAGGCTTTGAAGTTGAGAAGCGTGATATTCACCTCCCAGAATCCATTCGCCACGTTGGTGAGTACGAAGTATCCGTGTCTTTGTACACAGACCTTTCGGTCAACGTTAAGGTGATTGTTGAGGCGACTGCAGATAGCGAATAATTCATAAAGATTCATAAAGTGAGTTAAAATAAAAAGCCCTCGAGAGAGGGTTTTTTATTGTTTAATAGTAAACCAAATGGATATCGAAAATAGCAAATTACCACCACACTCAAATGATTCAGAGCAATCGGTGCTTGGCGGGCTTATGCTACACAATGACGCCTGGGATAGGGTTGCCGACATCCTAAGCACGGGTGATTTTTACAACGCCTCCCATCGTACTATTTATGATGCCATTGTTCGGCTTTTAGAGCACGATAAACCTGCCGATATTTTGACGGTTAAAGAACAAGTCATCAAGACTCAGGATGAAGACTCTATTGGTGGTTTTGCCTATTTAGCGCAAATTGCAGATAACACACCAAGTGTTTCTAATATTGAGGCTTATGCCAAACATGTGCGAGAGCTTTCTGTATACAGACAACTCATCGCCGCGGGTCGCGAGATTGCTGAGACCGCTTACCAACCAAAAGACATTGAAGTTAACGAATTACTCGACCTCTCTGAGAAAAAGATTTTCGAAATTGCCGAGCAAGTCTCGCGCAATAAACAAGACGTTGTTAACGTCAAAGACATTATTAAGGACGTCGTTAACCGCGTCCATGAAATGCATGAAACAACCGGCTTTAAGGGTGTCGAGACTGGCTTTAGCGAGTTAGACAAGCTTACATCCGGCCTTCAAAACGGTGACCTTGTCATTATTGCAGGGCGCCCAAGTATGGGAAAAACCGCAATTTCGATGAATATTGTCGAGCACGTTGCAATTAATAACTCCATCCCAGTTGCCGTCTTCAGTCTTGAAATGCCGACCGAGCAATTAGTATTAAGAATGATCTCTTCTTTTGGCCGTATCGACGCAAGCAAATTACGAGATGGCAATATGACCGAAGTGGATTGGAATAGCTTTAATCATGCGGTTCGTGCCTTTGAAGAAAACACCATTTTGATTGACGAAACACCGTCAATCACACCAACCGAAATTCGCGCCAAATGTCGTCGTCTAAAACGCCAATATCCCGACTTAGGACTGATCATGGTGGACTACCTGCAACTGATGACAGTTCACGGAAAGGCAGAAAACCGTGTACAAGAAATTTCTGAAATTTCGCGCTCACTGAAAGCGTTAGCGAAAGAAATTAGTGTGCCAGTAATCGCTCTATCACAACTTAATCGCGGTGTTGAATCACGACCTAAAACGGGCAAAGGAAGAATGCCGCAAATGGCCGACTTGCGAGAGTCTGGTTCAATTGAGCAAGATGCTGACATTATTGGTTTTATCTATCGTGACGAGCAATATCATGACGACACATATTCAAATCCTGAGGAAATTGGCAAAGCAGACCTTAAAATATCCAAGCACCGTAACGGTGCGACCGGCAATATAAAACTTGCTTTTATTGGTCAATACGCACGATTTGAAGATCTTGCTTTTGAAGATCAATTCCAAAACGTCTCCGACGACCAGATGGACACAGCCTATCTCAACAATATGACACACTTCGACCAAGAGCCTTTCTAAGTTTCTTGGCACTGCCTACGCATTACCTTTTTTTATGAATACCTCTTTTATTCAAATCAGTGATTGTCATATTGATGACGAAGTATTGGTTATGGGTGTTGATTCAACTGCGAATCTTGCACGCGTTGTTGGTGATATAAAAAATCAAGAATTTGACGCGCTATTGATTAGCGGTGATTTAACCCACAACGGTACACCAAGCTCATACAAAAAATTACAAAAAAGCCTAGCGTTCATTCAATCCGACATTCACGTTATGCCTGGCAATCATGACGATAAAGACAATTTATCAGAGACCTTTAGCACCAAACTGCAAAAGACTTTTCAATTGGGTGATTGGCAGATTATCACTTTGGACTCGGTACAAATTAACAAAGTTAGTGGCCATCTTAGCAAAGATCAATTGCACTTTCTGGATGACACCATCAGCCACTCAAATGCAAAACACATTGTTGTCTGCCTACACCACCCCGTTGTCTCAATGGAGAGTGACTGGAATGATGAATTATCGCTGGAAAACCCGGAGGATTTGTTTGAAGTCATTGAGCAACATTCGCAAGTTAAAGCAATATTATGGGGGCATGCCCATCAAAGCGAGACCTTTGAACGCAAAAATGTAAAACTATTTTCCTGTCCATCAACTGCACTGCAATTTAACGGCCCGGATAACATTGGCTACAATCATTACACACTGCATTCAAACGGTAAAATTGAATGTAAAACCCACTGGTTATAATGCGCGACGAAGATTTCACAAAAGCCATTTACGACGCCAAAAGAACTGTCAATTATTCGAATATTTGCGAGCTATTTGAGAACAATTTTCAAAAAATTTGCCGTCTTATCCCATTACTGCCCGGCATCAAAGACGACTATGTCGCCCTTAAAGACGACCTCAATAACCTGCATTTAATTTGCCATGAAAAAGCCCCTTATACTGGCACTTACACACTGACCCATAAACATGAGCTGGATGGCACGGGCGTTAATCGACCGGATATTCGCTTTAAATTGTACTTCGATGCAAAGCTATTAGAAGTCATTTCTATTTGTGAAGAAACCAAGATTAACAGCGACCACCCCAGTAAAAGTAATTGCTCTGATTTGGCTTTGCAGTGGGAGTTAAATCACTTTATGTTAAGGTGGCTTGACTACTGTATTGATAGGTACAATGGCGCATCATGGCAGAGAAGCAAATAATAAACGATAACACTAAATTGGTCATTGCCATTTCCTCAAGAGCACTATTTAATCTTGACGAATCCCATCAAATCTACAAAGACAAAGGCGTTGAAGCCTACGCAAAACACCAACAAGAGAACGAAGAAGTTGTCTTAGAGCCTGGCGTCGGATTTACTTTGGTAAAAAAGCTCCTTGCGCTCAACAGCGACAAAACGCCGATTGACGTTATTCTGTTATCTCGCAACAGCGCTGATACCGGTCTACGAATCTTTAATTCAATCGAACATTACGGCCTAAACATATCAAGAGCCGCTTTTACCAGGGGTGAAAGCACGCACCCTTTTGTTGGTGCCTTTGAGGCTGACTTATTTCTTTCAAGCAGTTATCACGACGTACAAAAAGCACTCGAATCGGGTTTTGCAGCAGCTTCTATTGTTGAATCAAAGTCGGACAATGTTCACCCTTCTCAGCTTAGAATTGCCTTTGATGGTGATGCAGTTATTTTCTCAGACGAATCTGAGAAAATATTTCAGGAGCAAGGGCTTGAAGCCTTTGAAGAGAATGAAAAACTATCAGCCAATATCGAGTTAAAGGCGGGGCCGTTCAAATCGTTCTTGGTCTCATTACAAAAAATTCAATCCACTTTTCCAGAGGAAAATAACCCAATCCGCACAGCACTGGTTACTGCTCGTTCGGCACCATCTCACAAGCGAGTCATTCATACCATGCGTGAATGGGGGATTCGTATTGATGAAGCATTTTTTCTAGGCGGTTTAGACAAGGGTGTTTTCTTGAGAGAATTTGCAGCAGATATTTTCTTTGACGATCAACATCAACACTGCCATTCGGCATCAAAATACGTACCAACAGGCCACGTTCCAAGCGGAATAAAAAACAAATAACCCTATGTTTTCTTTTGATTTTAAAGCCTATATTGAGGCGTGGGCAAGCACTTCAAAAATCATTATCAAAACGATTTTGCCGTACTTTATCTTGGCAGAAACGTTGCTTTATTTTGATCTATTAAAATACTTTGCTTTTATTTTTGAACCTATCAGCCAAGCATTAAGTCTCCCACCAGAATCGGCGTTAGCAATTGCTGTAGGTATGTTGTTTAATCTGTACGGCGCTATTGCGCTTGGCGCATCCTTAGGCCTTAGTGTTTACGAGTGGACAGTCCTTGGTTTGTTTTTAGGGGTGGCGCATGCCATGCCTGTTGAATCGGCTGTTTTGAAAAAACTCGGCATTGGCTGGCGCTTTTCAACGCTGTTTCGACTTTCCATGGCCTTTATCGTTCTGCTGCCTTTGCAGTTCATTCCTAAAGAAATCCTCTTTGACGACCCCGACAGAGTACAGCAAATTCTGCAACCACTTACACTAACTCAGGGCAGCGATGTGTTTGTATTTTTCTACACAACCCTGATCAATGGTCTTACCTTAACATTAGAAATTGTTTTTCTAGTCAGCATAGTATTGCTCGTAAACCAAGGCATTAAAGGGTTTCGTATTGTGCAAAGTTTTGACAAACACTTAAGCCCAGTCATTGCTCTGGTTTCCGGCGCTCTATTGGGCATTCTTTATGGCTCGGGAATTTTGCTAAAAGAAGCACAGAACTTATCAAGAAAACAAATTTTATCCATTTGTTGTTTTCTAATGGTCGCTCACGCAATGATTGAAGATCCTTTGTTATTTGTACTCTTTGGGGCAAATCTTACTGTATTGATTACTTTTCGACTGGCTCTTGCCATCATTGTTATCAGCCTTATCCTGTTGTTTTACGACCCCGTTAAAAAACGTTTTTCGAAATAGAAAATCTTGGCTCCTCTGCTGTTTATTGGCCCTACAAGAGGAGGTGTTTCATAGGTAAAATACTCCTCATACAAAAACAGACAGCAACATGAGCAAGAAAATTCAAGCGATTAGAGGAATGAACGACCTTCTACCCAAAGATTCCAACCTTTGGCTGGCCATGGAAGGAGTCATCAACAAGCTGTTAATCTCTTACGGCTACAAAAATATTCGCACACCTATCGTCGAAAAAACCGAAACATTCACTCGAGCAATTGGCGCGGTTACCGACATTGTCGAAAAAGAAATGTACACTTGGCAAGATCTTGGTGGTGACTCACTCACCTTGCGCCCAGAAGGTACTGCTGGCTGTGTACGGCTGATGATTGAGCACAACTTGCCCAGAGAAGGCATTCAAAAAGTGTTTTACCAAGGACCAATGTTTAGACACGAGCGCCCGCAAAAGGGTCGTTATCGTCAATTCCACCAAGTGGGTGTTGAAATATTTGGCGCAACGGAGGCAAAAATTGATGCCGAATTGATTGCCATGACAGCACAACTTTGGCAAAGGCTGGAGCTGAAAAACGTCACTTTAGAAGTCAACTCACTGGGTTCAAACGAAACCAGAAAAGAATACAGGGAGCTACTTTATACCTACTTCTCTCAACATAAAAGCGAATTGGACGAAGACAGCTTGCGCCGTCTTGAAACCAACCCATTGCGTATTTTAGATTCTAAGAATGGCGACATGGCAACCTTAATTGACAATGCACCAAAAATGATAGACCACTTAGATGAAGATTCTGCCAAGCATTTTGCAGAGTTTACGGGCTATCTTGACTGTTTGGGTATACGCTACACTGTCAACCCAAGACTTGTTAGAGGTCTAGACTATTACAACCGAACCGTTTTTGAATGGATCTCCAGTGATCTCGGCGCACAAGGCACCATTTGTGCTGGTGGACGCTATGATGGCCTAGTTGAGCAAATGGGTGGCAAGCCCACACCGGGTGTTGGGTTTGCGATGGGACTAGAGCGCCTAATGTTGCTTATCAGTGAGCAATCAGAATCCCTTACACAGCAAGCACCAAGTCTGTATTTCGTGGCATTAGGCGAGCAGGCACAACAAGCCTCGATGAGAATCTGCAATGACATTCACCAGGAGTTACCGGAAGTGGTTGTGATCAATGATATCGGTATGGGAAACCTCAAGTCGCAGATGAAAAAAGCGGGCAAATCGAATTCAGACTTTGCTTTAATTCTTGGCGAAGAAGAAATCAACAACAATCAAATTAGCATCAAGCCGTTGAAAGGCCAAGGTGAACAACAATTAATTGCGCTAGAGGGTATCATTGCCCATCTTCAGGAGATTTTATGAAAAACTTTATCAATGTCGGCGGCACAGAAGAAGAGCAAGTCGAACAAATTTCAAAATGGCTAAAAAGCAACGGCTTGCAAATAGTTGCCGGTATTGTCATTGGTCTTTCGGCTATTTGGGGTTGGGGCCAATACGGCGATTATCAAGATAAAGAGGCTGAAAATGCTAGAACGCTTTATTTAAACTACGCTACCGATACAAGCAACACGGGCGCTTACGACCAACTATTGTCGGATTATGGCTCAAGTTCGTATGCTGACCAGGCAACACTTGTGATGGCAAAACAACTATTCGATGCTGGGAGCTACAATGGAGCGCTTAGTTTAATAGAGCCTTTAATCTCAAGTGATGACATTGCAATTAACTCAACAGCAGCACTTCGTGCAGCCTCTGTTTATTTACAGCTAGGCCAACATGACAGCGCACTCTCCACACTTGATTCACTTAGCGACACCAGCTTTTCTGGCCTCGTTAACAACATGAAAGGTGATATTTACGTTGATCTTGGTAATACTGCTGATGCACAAACACATTACACTCTAGCGCTTAACAGTGTCACTGCAAATTCAACTTTGTCGCAGCTAATTCAAATTAAGTTAGACGACCTTAACTAATAGAGATTGTTGTAATAAACTCTAAACAAACCGGTAATTTATCGTGAGCCTACCCGTTATATCGCTCGTTGGGCGCCCCAATGTGGGCAAATCCACCCTGTTTAATCGCCTAAGCAAATCTCGACAAGCGCTGGTCTCTGACTTTGAAGGTTTGACGCGCGACAGGCAATACGCAACCATCAACTTGGACGATGGCGTTCCGTGCTCAATAATCGATACTGGCGGACTGACCAACGAAAACAACATGATTGACTCGGGCATTCATGGACAAGTTCTAAGCGCTTTAGATGAGTCCAACGTTGTCTACTTTATTGTCAGCGCTAAAGATGGTGTTACTGCGCTTGATCACGAACTTGCAAAGCAACTGAGAAGACTTAAGCTTACGCTGATTTTAGTTTGCAACAAGGCTGAAGGGTCAACGCCGACTTCCTTGGCTGAATTTTACGAACTCGGACTTGGTGAACCTGTCCCTATATCCGCTGAACATGGCAAAGGCATTGAAGAATTAGTTGACCTAACATTGCCACTTTTGCCCGAACCAACGGATGATGTTGAGCAAGAAATTGAAGGTATTGCAGTTGCTGTTCTTGGGCGGCCAAATGTAGGAAAATCAACGTTAATCAACCGCATTTTAGGCGAAGATCGTGTTCTAGCCCTCGATCTACCCGGCACAACACGTGATACCATTTTCATACCTTTTGAGCGTAACGACCAACTCTACACCTTAATAGACACTGCGGGCATTAGACGCAAGCGCAGTGTGGACCATAAAATTGAAAAATTTAGTATTCTAAAAGCGATTGAAGCGATTGAAAACTGTCATGTGGTCATTCTTATACTGGATGCTAGTGAAGGTGTTACTGAGCAAGACGCCACCTTATTAGGCATGGTTGCAGACAAAGGCCGAGCATTACTAATTGTCAATAACAAATGGGATGGTCTGGACGAATATCAAAAAAACGAAGTCAAGCGAAAACTCGATATTAAACTGTCTTTTGTTAATTACGCCTCAGTTCACTACATCTCGGCACTGCATGGTTCTGGTGTTGGTAAGTTGTTTGGCCCTATCAATAAAGCCTATGAAAATGCAGGTGCAAAATTTGGCACACCAATGCTTAATGAGATTTTGGCTAAGGCCAACGAAGGACACCAACCACCACCGGTAGCGGGTAGGCGCTTAAAGCTAAAATACATCCACCAATCGGGGTTTTTTCCACCAACCTTCACCGTGCATGGCAACCACCTACACAGCATTCCAAATGCTTATGGTCGCTACTTGCAAAATTTCTTCACCAGCGCATTGGGTCTTACCAATACACCGATTAAATTTGAATTCAAAAGCGGCGAAAACCCGTTCAAAGATAAGAAGAACAAGTTAAGTGAGCGCCAGATTCAAAAAAGAAGAAGAATGATGAAGTTTACCAAGAAAAAGAAGTAAGGATTCTACTGCTAACTGAGAATTAAGTTATGCGCTTCTTTTGCGGCATTAATAAAACTCTCAAATAGTGGATGACCGTCTCTTGGTGTTGAGGTAAATTCTGGGTGAAACTGACAAGCCACAAACCAAGGGTGATCAGAAATTTCAACCATTTCAACCAGTGACCCGTCTTGTGATCTACCAGAGATACTGAGACCTGCTTTTTCAATTGCACCTATCAGCTTGTTGTTAACCTCATAACGATGGCGATGGCGCTCAGTGATCATGTCTTCACCGTAAATTTCTCGGGCTTTGGAGCCTTGCACTAAAGCGCACTCTTGACCACCAAGGCGCATTGTTCCGCCAATATTTGATTTGTCATCACGCGTTTGCACGCTGCCATCTTCATCTTTCCATTCGGTAATTAAACCAATGACAGGGCTGGGTGTGTCAATATCAAATTCGGTACTATTAGCATTGTCCATACCGGCTACATGACGTGCAAATTCGATCACTGCCACTTGCATACCGAGGCAAATACCAAGATACGGCACATTGTTTTCACGTGCATAGCGAACCGCCTCAATCTTGCCCTCAATACCACGAAGGCCAAATCCACCAGGAACAAGAATGGCACTCATTTCGCTTAAGCATTCGGTGCCGCTTTTCTCAATCTCTTCAGAGTCAAAATAATGAATATTGACTTTAGTTTGAGTATTTAAACCGGCGTGTATTAAGGCTTCAGACAAGGACTTGTAAGACTCTGTCAAATCCATATACTTACCAACCATGGCAACATCAACGCTGTGATTTGGGCGCTCAAGCTTGGAAATTACAGTATCCCACTCACTCAAGTCGGTCGCCTTACATGCAAGACCCAATTTTGACACAACAATATCGTCCAAACCTTGCTCATGAAGGCTTTGTGGCACCTTGTAAATTGTATCAACATCCAGTGATGTGAACACTGCATTCTCAGGAACATTAGTAAACAACGCAATTTTCTTGCGCTCTGCATCAGGCAAAGGGTGTTCTGAGCGACAAATTAGAATATCCGGCTGAATGCCGATCCCTCTTAATTCTTTCACTGAGTGCTGAGTTGGCTTTGTCTTTAGCTCGCCCGCCACTTTAATGTATGGCAAAAGGGTTAAATGAATAAACAGGGTATTTTCACGACCCAACTCAAGGCTCATTTGTCGAATGGCCTCCAAGAAAGGCAGTGACTCAATGTCGCCCGCTGTACCGCCAATTTCAACAAGAGCAACATCTGCACCCTCGGCGCCAGCTTTTGCTAAACGCTTGATCTCATCCGTAATATGAGGAATGATTTGCACCGTTGCACCAAGATAATCACCACGACGTTCGCGCTCAATGACATTCTCATAAACTCGACCCGCAGTAAAGTTGTTTTTCTTACCCAGTTGAAGACGAACAAATCTTTCGTAATGTCCTAAATCCAGATCCGTTTCAGCACCATCATTGGTGACAAATACCTCGCCATGTTGAAACGGACTCATCGTTCCTGGATCAACATTGATGTAAGGGTCTAGCTTAAGAAGAGTAAGGTTTAGCCCGCGTGTTTCAAGGATTGAGGCCAAAGATGCGGAGGCGATTCCCTTGCCTAAAGAAGAAACAACACCGCCGGTGATAAATATGAATTTTGTCATGAAAAACTAACAAGTTTGAAATAGTTATGATACACAAATTTGTGTAGAATATGGACACATCAAATCAAAGTAATCACAATGGGTTATAGACAATTTATAAAGCGGCTTTATCCCTATATTAAAGCCCATATAGGCAAGCTTGTGTTTATTTCTTTAATGATGATTTGTGCCACCATTCTTGAGGCCATCATCCCAGAAATTACCGGTCAAATTGTCGACAAACTGTTTGTCGACAACCGCACCGATTCCACCTCCATCACCTACGCTGTTGGGCTATTCTTACTCATCATTTTAAGTTCGCTCTTCGCTCTTACCTCGGTTGGTGCAAGTTCCTGGGTTTCTAATAAAGTTATTATGGATCTTCGAGTAGACATGTTTGCCAAACTACTCAAACTACCAAAATCGTATTTTGACAAAAACACCACCGGCGACACACTATCAAAATTAACATTCGATGTCGAGCAAATTGCCCTTGCGGCCTCTACGATTTGGCTGGAGTTTATCAAGTCATCTTTAATGGTATTAATATTAACCGGTTATTTATTCTACAAAGATTATCGCCTTAGCCTCATCTTACTGGTGCTTTTGCCTTTGGTGTATGTTGCGGTAAAGGCTTCCAGTATTCGCATGAGAGCCGCCTCTGAAAAGGTACAAACTTCCATGGGGAAAATGACTCACCTGTTGGACGAAAACATCTCAAGCAATGACTTGGTTAAAATCTATCATGCGCAAAAAGCGGAAAGTGGCAAATTTAGGACACTCATCAACATCATTCGCCAACAGCGCTTTAAGGTCGACATGTCAACTGCCGTCAATACTGCTTTTGTAAACTCGCTAATTGGCTTATCTCTCGCTTCTGTTGTCTACCTTTCGTCCACCACTTTTAAAATGGGTGCCGGCGATTTCTTGGCCTTTTTTATGGCCATGGGAATGCTGGTTAAGCCGGCTAAAAATCTGATTAATATCAATAAGCCATTTCAACAAGCCGTTGCCGCAGGTCAAAGCGTTTTTACCCTTATTGACGAAAAATCTGAACCAAACACTGGCACAACAGCGCTAAACAACATCAAAGGTGAAATTAGTTTTAAAAACGTCTGCTTTAGCTATGACGGCGAAAGGGCCTCGCTCAACAACATCAACCTAGATATCAAGCAAGGCGAAACCGTCGCGCTTGTCGGCAGTACTGGAAGTGGTAAAACAACACTGGTGAGCCTGATAGCGCGCTTTTACAACCCTACGTCGGGAAGTATTTCAATTGATCAGCAAGATATCAACGCTATAGAGCTTACCGCTCTTCGCGCGCAAATTTCTTTTGTTGATCAAAATGTTCGTTTATTTAACGACACTGTTAAAAACAATATCGCGCTTGGTCAGGGCGATACAATGTTGATTGAAGTCATTGAACAAGCAGCCAATATTTCCAACTCTACTGAGTTTATAAACAAACTGGATAATAGCTTTGATACAGAAATAGGCGAAGACGGCACCACGCTCTCGGGCGGACAGCGCCAACGACTATCCATTGCCAGGGCGATTGCCAAAGATAGTCCTATTTTGATTTTGGACGAAGCCACTTCGGCACTAGATTCAGCCACCGAGAGATTGGTCCAATCGGCAATTGACAAAATGCAAGAGGGTCGCACTACTATTGTCATTGCCCACAGACTTAGTACCATCCAAAACGCTGATCGAATTGTGGTGTTAAAGGATGGTGAAATTATTGAACAAGGCTCTCATCAAGACTTATTAAACCAGTCAGGCGAATACGCCAAATTAAACGCCAAGCAATTTCAATAAATTAGAGTCGAGTAACAGCCCTTCCAGAGTCAAGCACTTCTCTGACATAATCTGCAGCGCTCGATAAATCCGTAAATTTTTCCAAATGCCAAAGAATGAGGCTTGTTGCATAAACCAAGCCATCATAAAACAAACCTCTCTCTCCCGCAAGGGCCGACCTTCCCAAAGTAACCGTGTGCTCTGCGAGAATTGTCTTATTGTTTTCGGTGGTCATATTACTAGGAAATGCAATTGCTCTTAACGCTTGTTCTATACCCATTGCTTTAGGGTCTATCTCTACTCGAGATTTTTCGACTTCGCCGACATAAGAGATCATAAGGCCTTTTTGGCGCAACGAAGGAACAACACCCCCCTCAACACCTCGGATAACCAAACTGGTGTCAAAGCCCGCTCTCGCTGTTAAAGAGGCGTAAATGGGTGGGTAAGGCTTATGCACAAAGCCCAAAATCGAATGCGTACGCTTCGCTCTAATTGGACCAACAAGACTTTCCACGGTGTTAACAACCGTTCTTTTAACAATCTTATTTCTCAGTGGAACCAGATCATGCAGTGGTGCACAATAACAACTTTGATCAAGATAAGCCCAGCCTTTGTTGCTATCCTCCAGTTGTGCTTTTGCCTCTCCAATACTTAGTTCAGTATTATTACCCAAAGCCTGATTGACGTGTTTATGGGTAAGGCCGAACTTTGGCGTAACAGCATCCAAACCATGAATAATACATGGCAAACCAAGCTCCGCTAATAACGGCGGTAAAAAAGCTGAGATAGGAATTGATCGGTTATAGCCACTGTAGGGGTCGCCTAAATCAACTAAATCCTCTACATCGGCTTGCTGGCGCTCTGTGGCTTGTAATAAAGCATCCAGTATTCCAAAGTTTTCTTCGATCGTTTCTCGCTTCATCCGCAGCGCTATCAGAAAAATAGCCGATTGAACATCGTCTATCTCACCATCAAGAATGGCACTCATTGCGGTGCTAGCCTCTTCAAGCCCAATATTTTTACTTAACTCAGGCCCAGTAGCAATTCTCTGAATAATAGAGCGGATTAAATTTTGCGAGCTCATTGGTCGGGAGTTACCTCAACGTAAATAACTTCTTCCTCTATTTTAACGCGAAATAAGTTTAACGATTCAACACCCTCTTCCGAGCTTTCACCATTTTCAAGGTCAAAAGAAAAGCCATGCAAAGAACACTTTACTTTGCCTTTTTGAATACATCCTAGGCTCAGCTGAAAATCTTCGTGCGGGCAACGATTACTAAAACAATACAGCTTGCCATCGTAATTTGTTAAAACAAGTTGATTGTCGCAAACAGAGATCTCAGTCATGGCGTTCGGCTCAGGTGATTTCTCTAATACCTTAAACCACATTGTTTAGAAGAACGACCACAACCTATTACTGTCTAAATGCGCACGACACTTGGAAAGTTGTCGTTTGAAATCGTTAGACTTCTTCTCAACCTGTTTGGCCACCTTAAGTAGCCAAGCTTTGTCTTTATAGCTTTTTTTGTTAAAACCGTTATGACCTTCGTGATAAGCTAAATATTGGTTGTAAGCGTCCGATTTAGAAATTTTAGAGCGGACTTTAGATTGATTGACATACCAGCCAACAAAATCAACTGAATCGGCAAAATTACTACGACTGGCGTCGTTATTCCCGGTTTTTAGCTGGTACCACTCCCAAGTTTCAGTCTTTGCTTGTGCATAACCATAAGAAGAGCTTGGCCTTGGCCCTGGTATAAAACCAAGATAGGTGGTTCTTGCTGGTTGCGCTCTAGAGGCAAAATGCGACTCTTGATAAATAATAGCCAACTGCAAATTCATTGGTACTTGATATTTCTGTTCGCTTTTTTTAACCGCCTGATACCAACTCACCTTTTCATCGAGGAGCTGACAAATATCAACAACCTCCCTTGCAGGGGTTGAAAAACAACCCGATAAAACGATCGCTAAAGCAAAAACGATCAGTTTCTTCATTTAAAAAATGCGTAGTAAGATGTGATAATTTGCATCACTAGCAAGAAGGTAAACATTAGCTTAATCGTGCTATCTGTAAGCGGCTTCTTTTCTTCGGCGCCCTTCTCAAGCTTAACATTAACCGCAACCAAGCCCTTGTCTGAGGTTTCTACTTTAAACGCAACTCTTGTGTCGCCTCTTAAGCGTGATTTGTTGTAAACATTCTTTTGATGCACAAAGTATTTCTCGCCATCATCACCCGTGATAAAGCCGTACCCTTTTGTGCCGAATTGGGCGACTATGCCCGTCATTTTTTTTGCCATTACTCTCTCCCTTTTTGCAGCAAATAAGCTGCATTTTCAACATAATCTACGCCAGCGCGCAGAAATTTAGGCTCATTATCAATATCATTAAAACAATGCAATTGTCGATATTTGAAAGCCGAACTAAAAAGCGACTCAACCTCCGAATTACTAACGGAAAAAGGTGGGCCGCTCATTTGATGCTGCGGATAAATAAGCGTTAACAACAGTATTCGCGCATCAAGCGGTATTATAGCAGTTAAATGCTGTGCGTATTTTTCTCTTAAATCCAAGTCTAGGGCTATCAGCGACGCCCGATCATAAACAGCGGATACACTCGACAAGTGCTCGGCACTCAAGCTGAAATAATCCCCACAGTAAATCTTAATGCGCTCAGATTCATAAAGCACAAACCCATTAATCTGGCTAACTGAGTATGGCAGACTGTTATCAATAAAAAACTGTTTAACGCCAATGGCGCTTAATTCCACGCCAATCACTGTGTAGCCCATTTCTGACAAGTAAACCATGTCGAGGCTTTTACCACACAGTGGCACAAACACACTCGCCCCAGGTGCTAACTCTAGCAACTCAAAATAATCAATAAGCGATCGGTTAACCGCATCCACATGCCAACCAATTTTATTATTTTGCCAACGCGCCAACCAATCCATCCTCTTTAATCCTTGTTATAATAAGTTGCTCATATTTTAACTATAATAATTTAATAATGAATAGCGGTATTGGTGACTGGTCAACGCACTTAGACGGTATTTCGGAAAAGGATTATTTTCAAAATTTACTCGGCTTTTTAAACCGACAGACGAAACTTTCAAAAACCATTTATCCACCCAAAGAATCTTGGTTTAAAGCCTTTGAGCATTCCAGCTATGCAAACACAAAGGTTGTGATATTGGGGCAAGACCCTTACCACGGTGAAGGACAGGCCGAAGGCATGAGTTTCTCTGTGCCAGAAGGCATAAAAATACCGCCCTCTCTTAGAAACATTTACAAAGAACTTGTGTCCGATTTAAACATCGATTCACCAGAACACGGCCATTTGGTGTCGTGGGCAAAACAAGGTGTGTTATTGCTCAACAGTGTTTTAACTGTTGAAAAAAGCAACCCTGCCTCGCACGCCAACCAAGGATGGGAGGTTTTTACTGATTATGTAATTAGCCTGTTAAGCGAAAACAAACAACATTTGGTTTTTTTACTTTGGGGCGCTTATGCTGGCAAAAAATCAGAACTAATTGATGAGGATAAACACTTAATCCTGAGGGCGCCACACCCTTCACCTTTTTCGGCACACAAAGGGTTTTTTGGCTGTCAACACTTCTCCCAAGCCAACAATTATCTCTCCTCCACCAATCAACAAGCCATCGACTGGCAACTATGAGATTATTAATTGACGACGCTGTTTACGCCCATCAAGAAATCTTTGGTGACTTTGGAGAAGTTGTGACTTTGCCCGGACGCGATATTAGCCGAGATGCTGTGCAAGATTGTGACATCCTTATCGTTAGATCTCGCACCCAAGTTAATGAAGATCTTTTGCAGGGATCGCAAGTAAAATTTGTTGGCTCGACTGTGGCTGGTTTGGATCATATTGACGAGAACTATCTCAAACAAAACAACATTGTGTTTTCATCCGCCCAAGGCTGTAATGCCAATTCGGTTGCTGAGTATGTCATTAGTGCGCTTGCTAATTTAGCAGTGGATTATGGCTTTGATTTATCGAAAAAAACGCTTGGCATTATTGGCGTCGGCAATGTTGGCTCTCGACTCAATATACTAGCCAAACAACTTGGTATCAAAACATTATTAAACGACCCGCCGCGGCAGGCTAGAGAGTCGAATGATGGTTTTGTTGAATTAGAAGAGGCCTTAAGCGCAGACATTGTTAGCTTCCACACACCCTTGACTTTTAAAGGTGACCATCCAAGCGCCAATTTATTAGGTGTTCACAATTTTGACTTGATCGGCACAGACACTATTGTGATTAATGCCGCTCGAGGCGAAATTATTGATGAAGGCATTTGGCAAGCAACTCAGACCAAAGCCAATATTATCGACTGCTGGAAGAATGAACCCCATATCAATCCATTGCTACAGAAATCCGCCTACTGGGCAACACCGCATATTGCAGGGCACTCCATCGACGCCAAATTTAAAGGCAGTTTTATGATTTATCAAGCTTTGTGCGACTATTGCAACATCACTGAGAATACTGAAATTGCCAACCTTGTCAATCCACCAAGAATCGCCATTCAACACACCTCATTACAAGACACGCTTAATGCCATTTATCCGTTTATTGAAGACGACAAAGCAATTAAAGATCTTGCGCAGTTTGAACATTACCGACGCTATTACCCTGAGCGCTACGAGTGGCGACACTTTGATACTAGCTTTACGCTGCCAAGTGGCTTATGAAAGCCATCCCATCGAATAACTGTATCGAATCAACATCGCACAAGACATGCCTACAATAAGCACTCGAATCACTTTTGGGTTGGCTTTTACTAAATAGTGTGCGCCTATTGAGGCGCCAATCACCTGACCCGCCATCATCAAAAAGCCAATTAGCCAGGCAACTTGGCCGAAGCTTATAAAAACCACCATAGATGCCACGTTAGAAGCAAGGTTAAGTGGTTTTGCCTGGATAGCAGATTGAATCAAATCAAGCCGCTTCAGTGCGACACCAGTCAACACATAAAACGAGCCAGCTCCCGGACCTAATATGCCGTCATAACAGCCGATGATTGACACAGCGATATTTTGATAACTCCGCTTCGACATGCTTGCTTTGGTATTATCTTTAACGCCGGGCGAAACAATAAAATACAACGCAATAAAGCCAAGAACAATAGGGATAACAAAAGAAAGAGTCTCTGCATTGATAGACTGGACAATAATTGCACCAATAAGGGAGCCGATAAAGGCGATCAACACACCTGCTTTCACTTCACTCCAACTAAACTTTTTCTTTCTAAAAAGCAGTAGAGTTGCCGCGCCAATTCCAACACTGGCTTGCAGTTTATTGGTGCCCAACGCTAAAAGAGGCGGCATACCACCAATCATTAATGCTGGTATTGAAAGCAACCCGCCGCCGCCAGCTAAAGTGTCTAAAAACCCGGCAAGTACTCCAATGACAAATAAAAAGCCAAGAATTTCCAATGTGACATTTGCTAATTCCATAATTATGTCTCCTTCTTAACGGGCTATGCTCAGCGCCAGTCTCACGCCAAAGCCTATAAAAACGATCGCCATCAACTTCTTTAACATTTTTCCCAAGGTTGAATTTGCACTCAGTTTTTTGGCGATACTTGATGCCGACCAAGCAACAAACACATTCCACAAAGTGGCATTAATAACAAATATTGCGCCAAGTATTAAAAATGTCAAGGTTGAATTATCGTAACTGGCACCAACAAATTGAGGAAAAAAAGCAATGAAAAATAAAGCCACCTTTGGATTTAGAATATTAATCAATATGGCCTTGCCCATGACAGCAAAAAAACCACCCTGTTTAGTGGTGTCACCTGCAGGGACTGCAACTTTAGTTTTAATTATTAATAACGAACAACCCAAATACACCAGATAAGCTGCGCCTATGTACTTAACAACTGAGAAGGCAAATTCTGAAGTTGCTAGTACTGCACTTAATCCCAAAACAGCAATGCAAATATGCAAAATGCAGCCCACACTTGCGCCAAATCCTGCGGCAATACCATGACGCACACCTTGAGAAATAGAGCGGTCGATTAGATAAAGAAGGTCGGCGCCTGGCGTCATGTTAAGCAACAATCCAGATACTACAAACAACCACAAATCATTAATACCAAACATATTCGTTATTCATTTGTCCAAATAATAGGAAACCAATCGACCCTGAGGCTCTCCCCTGTTTGCTGAGCAATTCCTGGGAAGTTAGGCGATGTTCTGCCTGGGCGTTGCCTATACCTCACGTCATCACCAACCAATCTAAAGGACATGGTACGACTGATTGAGTTTGTTGTGTTGGCGTTGGCGCCGTGCAACGTTCTAAAATCAAAAGCGACAACATCACCTGGCTCAATCGCCCATTGTTTAATTTCAAAGCCCGATTGTTCAACGTCTGGAATATCCATAAATAAGCCGTCGTCCTCGTAAAAACTTTCATTACTTGACCAACTGGTCGGTCGAATTTCTTTTTCTAACCTATGGCTTCCGGTGGCACACCTTAAAGAAAGTTCAACACTTCTTGCTTCAAGGGGAAGCCAAAAACTTACCGTTTGAGAGCCTTGCACACAATAATATGGCATGTCTTGATGCCAAGGTGTTGGCACCCCAGAACTGGCTTCTTTGTGTAGATAGTGATCGTGAAAAAACTGAGCTGTTTTAGATTGCATTAATTCTGCTGCAATCGCACCCAAAGGAGAATTTAGAACAAAATCCTGGTACTCAGGAATCCTCTGCCAATTGCAAAAATCTTCCAAAAATTGCCCTTGATGGCTATCGGCTTTATGGATAAGTGCGCTTTCGCTAGGATTATCAATATGAAAGTCTGAACCTTGTCTTAAGGTATCAATCCATTCTTTAAAAACACCTCGTAATACAACAACGCCATCATTATTAAAGCTTTGGATATCAGTTTTACTAAGTACCACTGTCATGATATTTGATTAATTAACAACTTCGTATTTTGAGTTCATTTTTAATAGACCTATAATAATCACTAAAGCCTTAAATTGAGAGGGCAAATACAATAATTTATACACAACTTTAGAATAATCTTAAACAACTGTATTATTACTATAATTTTTTACTTCGACAACAATTTATGAAACTTTCTTCTGAGATCTTTTCTATCAAAAAAATTCCCAACGTTGTTTGGAGTTCTGAAGATTCTTTTAATCTAAAGCCTAAGCCATTGACCTTTTTATTTTTAGTATTTGGACTATTTTTGTTTGGATTAGGAGAGAGCCTTCTTATTACCAGTGGCGCGGGTGTTGGTCCATATACTGTATTAGCTCTAGGAATATCAAATCTCACAGACTGGTCTATTGGTCTTTCTACTCTTGTAATTAGTATTTTTGTATTGCTCCTGTGGATTCCGCTTAAACAGAAACCTGGAATGGGAACAATTCTAAATGCCTTCATAATAGCATTAACAATTGAATTCTCAGTTTATTATTTACCTTATCCAGAATATTACCCGATGCAAGTTTTACAGGTCGTAATTGGCGTCCTTACTATAGGACTTGGAAGTGGATTTTATTTAACATCAAATCTAGGCGCTGGACCAAGAGATGGTTTAATGATTGGTTTACAAAAAATAAGCAACCTACCTATATATTCAATTCGAACGGCGATTGAAATAAGCGTTGTTGTCTTGGGATCAATTTGTCTGCTTAATAATATTGATAAATTATTGGGAGAAGTGGTTGGACTTGGAACGGTTATCTTTGCTTTGGGTATTGGCCCATCAGTAGCATTAGGCCTTTACTTGGTCAACAAATTTTCAATGCCTGTAAAAAAATCCAATTGATCAGCCCTAAATTAAGAGGAGGCAATTTTTATTCAACAGCAGCTCTTATCCTCTTGAATCGGTGGGCAAGGATTAGTACCATAAGAACAATAAACGCAACAATCACCAGGCAGTGGTTTTAGCAAAGCCTTGCAAGACTTGCACTCATAAAAGAACTGACAAGCATCGGTAGGCATTACCTCTTCAGCAGAAAATCCGCATTCAGGGCAGATAATAATGGACCCGGTGTTTACAGCCATTTTGTAAAACAAAAACTACTAATGGTTTTTGATAGGACGACCCTCTTTATCTTTAAAAGAGCCAACAATAATCATAATAAAATCAATTAAAGCCCATATCCCTAAACCGCCAAAGGTCACCAGCATCAACAGCCCGGTGCCAATTTTTCCAACATAAAACCTGTGAGCACCGAGAGGCCCTAAAAAGAAAGCCAAAAGCGCTGTTGGCACAAATCCTTTGTCGCTTATCTCCATGCTTGCATCTTGTACTGTTTTCTCGTTTTTTTCCATTTTTTTCTTCTATTTAAATTGCCCGGGGTAAGGGACAATATTTCCATTGCCATCCCTATAAGCCCCAATCAACAACATAACGGTTATAACAAGAGTATGAATAATATCAACAACCAGAAGAGCAATGCCTAGAGGGTTATCCATCATTAACAATACAACCGCACCTATTGTCATCGACAAGTCAAGCAAGCCGTGCGCAAACCTTCCAAGGTAGAAATGATGAAAACCTAGCAAGCCAAAGATGGCGCAAAGACATACCGCAATTCCGTATTTTCTATCGGATGCCACATTAGAGCTCATATTTACTGTATTTTTCACTTTCTCAGTTTGGCCTCATACTCTCTAAATATTATAGGTCATAAAAGTCATAATAATTAGCAAAATCCAAGTCTAACTATACAAAACGCATATCGTCTAAAAAGGGAAACTCTTTTCTAACTTTGGCAACTTCAGCAATATCCATCTCGCAAGTATCGTATTCGCTGGTTTTGCTGGTTTGCAGTAAAACCTCGCCCGAAGGATGAATGACCATAGAGGATCCGTTGTACTTTAAACCCATGCCATCACCACCGGTACGATTAACACCGACAACGAAACATTGGTTTTCAATCGCTCTAGCGATAAGCAGTTGCTGCCAATGCAACTCTCGAGTATCTGGCCAATTGGCAATAACAAAAATTACTTCAACATCCTTTGCCACTTTGCGAAAAATCTCAGGAAAACGTAAATCATAGCAAATAAAAACAGCACACTTGGTGTCGGCAATTTCAAAAGTGACCGTCTCATTCCCAGAAGCAAAATACTTACCCTCGTTGGCATAATTAAACGGTTGCAACTTTGAATATCTTGCGACTTCCTGGCCATAATGATCAAAAACAAAGGCAAGATTATTGGCTTTTTTATTTGCGGGCTTTTCCGTTATTCCAGCAACAACACCGATTAGGTGATTTAATGAAAACTGCTGCAGTGCTTGATGTGTCCTGCAATTAGGGGCTTCGCAATACTTACCCATATCAGCAATAAATCCGGTGTTAAACACCTCTGGAAAGACGACAACATCACAGCCATCTGCTTTGGCTTTGGTTACAAATTCTTCTGCACGCCTAAGATTCTCTTCAATGTCTTGCCAGCGAATATCAAGCGAAATAGTGGCTACTCTCATGATCTTTTTGATGTAATTAAGCTTGTAATTATAGTCCAATCGAAATTGTGCAAAATTAATTAAGCCGACTATAAAAACGATAAAATTAACCAATGGATAAAATAATTGTTCAAGAAGAGGACTTTGACCTCTCAACAGAAGTAGGGCTTGCTCGAGAAGGTAACTCAGCAACTGGTGCTATTGTTAGTTTTGTTGGTACGGTGCGCGACCTTGAAGGCGACTCACTAAGCTCTATGACACTCGAACACTATCCACAAATGACTGAAAAATCCCTTAAGAGTGTCGCCTTAAAGGCGAGAGAGCGTTGGGAGATTCAGGCAATCACCATTATTCATCGCATTGGTGAGCTTCAAGTACAAGATCAAATCGTACTGGTTATCGCCACCAGCGAGCACCGAGGCGACGCTTTTGATGCGTGTCACTTTATTATGGATTACTTAAAAACAGACGCACCTTTTTGGAAAAAAGAATCGGTCAATAATAAAGATAGATGGGTCGAATCTCGAGACAGCGACACCGATCAAAAAAATCGCTGGGAGCCTTAAAGCGCCAAATCTTCCACTCGATTGATGTTTGTCAGCACTTCAAGATGATTAGAAACATCCACTCTAGCTAATTTTTGCCCTCTATACCACAATGCCATTTTTCGCTCGCCACTGGCCAAGAATTCATCAAGGTTAAGACCAAGATTTGATCTGATCAGTGCGAAGGTGGCGTGCATTATCTGCCCATCGTGAGCAACACATATTTCAGCCGATGAAGCCGTCATTTTCATAATAATTTCATCGATCAACTCACTAGTAACTAGTGGACTATCACAAGGCAATACCAGTAAATAAGGTGTTGAGCAAACATTAAGCGCGGAGGAAATGCCAGATAAAGGCCCTTGAAAATCAGCCAAATTATCTTCAACCACTTCGCCATAAGTTTGATAAGCACCGTGATTACGATTGGCGCTAATTAGAATCTTACCAACTTTCTCCCGAACAACATCGCAAGCATAGCCAATCATCGGTTTGCCACGAAATTCAATCAAGCCTTTGTCGTCACCACCCATTCTTGAGGATCGCCCGCCCGCTAGAATGACTGCTGTTATCTCATTTTTGCTGATTTTTTTCACTTAAAGCCCGTGTTTTTATCAAGTTATTTGTAATGAGAAAAACCCACTGCAATTGTATAATACACACATTAAAATCTTAAGCTATTAAAGCTGATGAAAAATCAAACCCTTAACTGCGATTCACCGGTATTTAACCAATCGATGATGAGTGCCGGCTCCGCATTGGATTATTTGCTTGGAGCTGCACTCGCGCCAAACAAAACCGAAATCGTCAGCTTGGATGATGCGCTTGGCCGTATTTTGAGTAATGACATCAACTCTTCAATAAACGTTCCAGGTTTTGATAATAGCGCGATGGATGGTTATACCATTGCTCTCGGCAACAAACATCTCGATAAAACAAATTTATGTTTTTCTGTTGTCGATAGAATTCCTGCAGGCACAACCGGCAACGAGTTGAGCGAAGGTTGTGCCGCTCGTATTTTTACCGGCGCTCCAATTCCAGAAGGTGCCAATACCGTCATCATGCAAGAAGAGTGTCAACTGTCTGAAGACGGCACTCAAATCACCATTGATCGCACAATTAATCTAAATGAAAACATTCGCCCCACAGGAAATGATATTGTCGAAGGTGGCATCATTCTACAAAGGGGAAGACAACTGCAACCTCAAGATATTTCATTGGCAGCATCTGTCGGTGTTGGAGAATTAAGGGTTTTTTCGAAAATTAAAGTCGGTGTCTTTTTTACCGGGGATGAATTGGTTGAGCCTGGCAACCCACTAACTGCAGGGAAAATTTACAACTCCAATCGCTACGCGTTAGTAGCACTGTTAAAGCAAGTGGGTTGCGAAGTTATTAACCTCGGCAATATCGAAGACAAATTCGACTCAACTTGCACTGCCCTCTCAGAACTTTGTGGCAAATGTGATCTCATTATGACTACAGGCGGTGTTTCCGTTGGCGAAGAAGATCACGTAAAGGACGCGGTAGAATCTCTTGGTGAATTGAATTTGTGGAAAATTCGAATGAAGCCCGGCAAACCATTGGCTTTTGGCAAAGTCGGTAATACGGCGTTTATTGGCCTGCCTGGCAATCCGGTATCCAGCTTTGTTACTTTCGGGATTTTTGCTCTGCCTTTTATTAAAAAAATGCAAGGCAACAGCAAGCACCAAACAAACACCATTAAAGTTCAAGCAAATTTTGATTGCAAGCGCGCCAAGCCAAGACGCGAATACGCACGCGCTCGATTGGACTACTCAACAGGTAACGTCCAAGCAAACCTCTTTCCAAAACAAGGCTCTGATGTTATGAGCTCTATTGTCTGGGCCGACGGTATTGTTGAAATTCCTGAAAACACCACATTTGAAGCAGGCAAACTACTCAATTACTACCCACTAAGCGAGTTAACACGATGAGTAAATTAACCCATATTAACGATAAAGGCGAAGCGCAAATGGTTGATGTCTCTGGCAAAGCTAATACCTCTCGTGAAGCCAGTGCAAGTGCTGTCGTGCACATGAAAAAAGAAACACTGGATTTAATCACTTCTGGCTCGCACAAAAAAGGCGATGTACTCGCTGTTGCTCGTGTTGCAGGCATTCAAGCGGCAAAAAAATGCTGGGAGCTTATCCCACTTTGCCACCCCTTAATGCTCTCAAAAGTCACTGTCGACCTCAATCCAAACGAGAAAGACTCAACAATAGAAATTATAGCTATGGCCAAACTAGAGGGCAAAACCGGTGTGGAAATGGAAGCACTGACAGCTGCAAGTATCGCCGCACTGACTGTTTACGACATGTGCAAAGCAGTTGATCGCTTCATGCGTATTGACAAGGTGCAATTGTTAGAGAAAAAAGGCGGTAAATCCGGTCACTGGAAATTAGAATCATGAATCAACTGATTGACCCATTTGATCGTCAAATTACTTATCTGCGCGTTTCAGTTACGGATCATTGCAACTATCGTTGCCACTACTGTCGTGATGAAGACCACCAAACTCACACTCGACGCTCTGAAGTGTTGTCGTTTGAAGAAATTGCCAAAATCGTGCGGCTTTTTGCCGAGCTTGGAGTCACTAAAGTTAGGCTTACCGGTGGCGAACCACTGCTACGAAAAGACATTTTGGATTTAACCAAAATGTTGGGGGAGGTTCCTGGGTTAACTGACATTCCGCTATCAACCAACGCCCACCTTTTGCCAGCAATGGCTAGCCAACTAAAAGATCACGGCATTAACCGACTTAATATCTCACTTGACACACTCAACCCCCAGCGCCATAAAGAGATTACCCGGGGCGGCGATTTGAAGACCGTAATTCACGGCATTGACGCCGCCATTGCAGTTGGAATGAAACCTATTAAGCTTAATATGGTGGTCATGAAAGGCATTAACGATGATGAAATCGAAGACATGGTTGAGTTTGCCATTGATAGGGGACTGGACATTCGCTTCATTGAAACTATGCCCATTGGTCTAGCTGGTATTGAAGCTGTCGATAGACATTACTCTGAAGCAGAAATTCTTGCACGCATTCAAAAACGTTATGGCGACAAGCTTATCGCACAAAAAGCAAAACAAACCGATGGCCCAGCCAAGGCCCTATTAATCGAGGGGAGCAATACTCGTGTAGCTACTATTTCAGCGGTATCGAACCATTTTTGTGGCACCTGTAACCGCGTACGAATGACCGCCAAGGGTGACTTGGTTTTGTGTCTCGGTCAAGAGGATTCAGTCTCTCTGCGCGATGCGACTCGCTCAAGCATGACGGATGATGAAATTAAAGACCTCATTAGAAATGCGATTAACAAAAAACCGGAAAAACATGTTTTTAGCTCAGTGATTGACAATATCAGTAATCGACAAATGGTGGAGATTGGTGGATGAATATTCTCTACTTTGCCTCCCTTAAAGAGAATTTAAACACAGCTTCTGAGGCAATTACTATTGACGCAGACTCAACCGTTGCGTCAATTAAAAACCAGCTGATTAAAAAACACGGTGAAAAACACTTTCCAAAAAACATACTTTGCGCAGTGAACCACGAAATGGCCGATGACACCACAACGGTTATCGAAGGCGACGAAGTGGCATTTTTCCCGCCAGTAACTGGTGGATAAGGGATTTTTATGAACAATACAATCAAAATTGGTTTTTTAACCATCTCTGACAGGGCGTCTCGCGGTGAGTATGAAGATATTAGCGGTCCTGCCATGCAACAGTGGATATCTAGCGCCGTCACAACACCATACGAGAGCGTTGTAAGAGTTATTGAGGACGAACAAGAGCTCATTGAAAAAACCCTCATTGAACTGAGTGACGAGCTTGGTTGTAGTGTTGTACTCACTACCGGTGGCACTGGCCCAACTAAACGAGATGTTACGCCCGAAGCAACCACGGCAGTTTGTGAGAGAATTTACGATGGCTTTGCTGAGCAAATGCGAACAGTTTCACTGCGCACTGTACCAACAGCCATTCTTTCACGTCAAATTGCCGGCACACGCGGTAATAGCTTAATCATCAATCTACCGGGCAAGCCGGTTGCGATTGCTGTTTGTTTGGGGGCGGTATTTTTGGCCGTACCAAAATGCTTAGAGCTGCTTGATAACTCAATCATGCAAATCGATAAAGATTTTGTCAAACAGGATTTTGGTTAGACGCTCTTCCCAATTCATAAGCCTCAATTAAGGCTTTTTTTACACTTTGGGTCATCTCACTCGAATTAAGGTGTTTTTCGGCAACAATTTCAATTCGCCCTAGACACAACGCTTGTTCGCAACACTGCCTTAAACGCCTCAAATCAAGAGATTGGTTTTCAATACAACCCTCAGCACAGCCCTGGGCATTGGAAAATTGAATAGTCTGATCCATCATGACTTCCAATTGATAAGAATACAAATCAATACCATGATCTTGCGCAAGTTGCAGATATATTGACTGATAAAAGTCTTGGTGAAAGATGATATTTTCAATATTAATCACACTTTGTAGTGCGTAGCTCTTTCCTTGATAATCAAAAGAAACAGAGGCGTGTAACGAATGCTTCATCGTTATTTTGTCAAAGACATGAAAAGTTTCGGTAATTCCTTGGGAAGCGATTCTATTCGATCAATTACAGAATAGTGCGACCCAAAAATATCTGAGATATAACCATCCGCTTTATTGTCCAAACTAATGCAATACGGATACATGCCCTTTTGTTGGCACTCCTGAACGGCCTTATGAGTGTCTTTAATAAGCACTTTTGAATTGGACACATCGATATCAGAAGGCTCGCCATCGGTCAAAATTAACATCAATTTTTTATCACTTTGCTGCAAGTCAAGGTAATGCGCACCATGGCGAATTGCTGCCCCCATACGAGTGGAATATTCAGCTTTCAGATCCGCCAATCTTGACTTAACGGTGTCGTCCCAATGTTCGTTATAACCCTTAATGTGGTAATACATGACCCGCTCACGTGTATCTGAGTTAAACCCAGCAATGGCAAAGTTGTCGCCCAATTGCTCAACGGCCCAACCCAACAAGGAAACCGCTTCCTGCAGCAGTTCCAAAATAGAGCGGTTTGTACCGGGGACAGTATCATTTAAAGACTCGGATAAATCAAGCAAAAGCAGCACCGAAACACTGCGTGAGTCGTGCTCAAAATCGGTGTTAATGCGAGTGTCTGGCTGTAAGCCGTTCTTATAATCAATGACGCTACGAAGGGCAATATCCAAATCCAGCTCGGCGCCCTCTTCCTGATACCTTAAACGTTTTTTGTTTTGGGGTTTTAGAAGATCCAGCACTCGCTTGAGTTGTTTGACTAAATTAGCGTGCCTCTCTAATAACTTATCAATTTTAGATGGATCCGAATGCGAATGAAGGCGCTCATACACAGAGACCCAATCGGGCTTATAAGACTTGTGAAAACAATCCCACTCATCATAATAGCGCGGTGGAATCGCCTCAACAGCAACGGGTTCCATATCGTTATACAACTCTGCAATAAACAGCTTCTCTCCCTCATCCTCCCTTTCAATAAACCGCCACATCATGCGATTGTCGTCGCGATAGGAAGCCTCGGTATTATCAAAATATAAGTCGGCGAGAGAATCCGACGCCTTCTTGGTTCTGGCAAGAAACGAAATACCTAAGGCCAAACTGTCCCCAGTGCTCGTATTCTCTTTGCCTATCATTAGTGCTTTAAAACGAGCGGCATAATCCAAGATATCTGTGTTTTTATAAGAATGGTTATCATCAATTAATGCGCGTGATAGCATTGCCGCACGATGTTTAACGCCAGATTGTTTGGTTTCATCACAGTCGAACTCATCCAACTCTGGCATCAAATTTCGCCAAATATCGACCAACCCTGGATAACGCTTTGCAGACAAATACTCGACGCGTGCATCTTCAAACACTTCTGCAAATAGCCTTTGGTGTGGGCTTAAATTGTCCGCAATCACGGCTTTGGTGAACTGCTGATGGGCAATCAAATGCGATATCAAGGCCAAATATCGACGCAACGGTGTAACGCCATTTAGTTCGCTATAAACATCGGGTAAGCGAATAGTGCCGTCTTCGATATACGGGCGAAAAAACTGCAGTCGCTCAAAATCCGAAGAATAAGGGGCGTACACATAATCTTTACCCCATAAGGATTTCTGTAACAAGTAAAGCTTTCTTTCAACATCGATAAACAGCAAGCCTTTGCGCTGACGTTGAAAAACTGCACGTGAATCCGAGGTCGATAAAGAGAAAAATGCCTCTTGTTGATCGGGGTGCCTTTTGAAATAACGCAAGCCATAATCAACCCAAGCATAGGCGCCTTTGTAGTCAAGTCGACCTAAAATCATGCTAATTTTTGACAATAACGCCTTAAATGAAGGTGAACTATGGGTTACATGAATGCCGTGTACAGAATAAGTCGTCTTTGCCAAGTGATAGTCAATAAATGCTAAATACTCATCCAATTCATCGGACTTGGTGTGGTTAATAACCTCCATGAAACTGAGAAGAAAATCCACCAAAAAATCCTTGTTTGGGCTTCTTGCAATGGTCTGATAAGAGAAATCGGTGATTTTTTTAATAGACCCTTCCCCAAAATGCTCGCCTACCCAATACATCATACTAATAAAGGTAATGGAAATTGAGGGGCCCTGACCAATTTTTGCAAAGAACTCTACGCCATCGTAATACTCATCCAACAAGGTCGGACTCAATCTTTGACGGGCTGTTTCAATTTGCTTGTTGAATTCAGTATGTACCGAATCAAAAGCGCAATGTAATTGGCGAGGCTGGAGTGACTTTGTCATGACTACTAAGTTCTTTTGCTAGCCAAAGATCGCCTCAATTGAAGTCTGCATTGTTTCGCGCACTTCGGCATCATCCGTAATGGGTTTTACCATTGCCATCTGACAAGCATCCTTTACACCAACACCGCCAACGATTAGTGTGCCCGCATAATTAAGCAGTCTTGTTGAAGCACCCTCATCAAGTCCGTGACCGACTAGCGCTCGAGTGGTGTTGGCAAATTGTACCAACTTAGCAGCAATGTCTTGATCAACGCCAGACTCTTGAGCAACAATGATTGTCTCCAATTCTTCACTGGCAAAGTCAAAATCCATTGCGACAAAGCGCTGCTTGGTAGACTGTTTCAAGTCCTTCATTAACGACTGATAGCCAGGATTGTATGAAATAACCAATTGGAAATCGGGGTGTGCTTTTAATAACTCGCCTTTTTTATCAAGCATTAACTCCCGCCTGTGATCTGTTAATGAGTGAATAACCACCATCGTATCTTGGCGCGCCTCCACCACCTCATCGAGGTAACAAATTGCACCATGACGTGCGGCCAACGTCAAAGGGCCGTCAATCCATTTAGTGCCATTTGCATCCAACAAGAAACGACCAATCAAATCGGAGGCAGTAATGTCTTCATTACAAGAAACGGTAATAATAGGCTTACCCAATTGATGCGCCATATGCTCAATAAAGCGCGACTTACCACAACCTGTTGGCCCCTTCACCATCACCGGCAAGCGAGATTGGTATGCGGCAGTGTAAAGCTCAACCTCGTTGGATTGTGCTTGATAGTAGGGCAACTCCCCTACCTTGAACTGATTTATGTCGAAATTTGCCATCAATACACTCCGAGAATTTGTTTGTTAGATAATAGTAGCTATTTCTGCTATTTTAATGTGAAAATTAACTCCCCATTCGCCAAAGAATTTGTCAAACACATAACTTAGAAAAGAGCCTTTTAATGAACAATAGAGACCACTCCCTTGATCTAACGCGCGGCGTTGCCATCTTAATGATGATTGTCTTTCATCTGATTTACGATCTGAATGAATTCGGTTTTACGGACATTCCTCTTACTGGTTATTGGTTAACGACGTATTGGCGTTATTTAATTGTTTTTCTATTCCTAAGCTCCGTCGGTATCAGTCTTGTTTTGGCATACGGCCAAAAATTCAATATTGTTAAATTTAGTAAGCGGATGGCTCTTCTTGGTTTGGCCGCCTTGGTGGTGTCACTGGGCACCTATCTTATGTTTCCTAATGCTTGGGTTTATTTTGGTATTTTGCACTTGATTTGGGCCTCTTGCTTAATCGCCGTGCCTTTTGTTAGGGCGCCTAATACATCGCTGTTAATTGGGGTTGTTATCCTAGGTTTGGGGTATTTTAATCTCCCGGATTTATCCTTCTTAAGGGCCTTATTCTTGAATAATCTCCCAAGCGCTAGTGTTGATTTCTACCCACTTTTCCCATGGCTCTCTCTTGTCTTTGTCGGTATTTACTTGGGCCACAATCCTTGGCATAAACGGATCATCACCTTCCGCTCACCTTTTATCCAATATCTGGGTCAACACTCCTTGCTTATCTACCTTTTGCATCAAGTGCTGCTCTTTGGGTTGGTGGCTACGATTTATACTTTAAACAATCTATAAATTACAACCAGCTCAACCGATGTTATTTATGAGCGCCTAACTTCTCTCTCCAGCCTGGATACAACAAATCTGCATCGCCTGGAAATGATTCAAAAGCTCTTGCAAACTCATTGTGATCTTTAGCAAACTCAATCGGATCAGCACCAGCTTTCCAGCATTCAAACGCTTGACGCAGTGACGTCGCGCCCGCTGCAGGTGAATCAATGTGACCATATGCACCACCACCAGAGGTGTTGATAACATTACCATGACCAAGATTTTCGAAAAAGCCCGGAAGGCGCAGTGCATTCATACCGCCTGAAATAATTGGCGTAGTTGGCTTCATACCAAACCACTCTTGATGGAAGAACGGCCCATCAGCACTATCACGCTCTATCATATAGGCGATGTTTCTATCGTCGGCACCACCCTCCATCTTGCCGTAGCCCATAGTGCCTACATGGATGCCAGAGGCGCCCATTAAGCGTGAAAGCTTAGCCAGAACAAATGCTGTATAACCACGAACCGAAGATGGAGAGGTTATCGCACCATGGCCCGCTCTATGATAATGTAAATATTGGTTAGGGTAATTACGACGTGCAGTTGTTACCATACCGCAACCACCCACATAACCATCGACAAGGAAAGCTACGTGGTGTGCATTTTCACCAAAAGTTTCCAGAATGTAGTCTGCACGGGCGCACATTTCGTGGTGATCGTCTGCAGTGATATTGGCTGAGAATAATTTTGCCTCACCCGTTTCATCCTGCGCTCGTTTCATTGAATCAGCAACCAAAGGGGTTACGTCTTTCATGCGCGCATAAACTTGGTTGCCTTGAGGTTCGTCGTTCTTAATAAAGTCACCGCCCAGCCAAAATTGATAAGCAGCCTCTGCAAATGGCTTAGGGCGCAAACCCAGTTTTGGCTTAATAATCGTGCCTGCGATATAACCGCCATCTGTGCGTGAACGGCCTAATAAATTCCACAAATCTGTAATATCTTTCGATGGACCATCAAAAATATCAAGCATTGCCTTTGGCACCCAAAGATCTTGCATTTGCGCACATTTCACGTCGCCCATACCCTGGTTGTTGCCAATAGCAAGGGTTAGGAATGAAACGACCATGGCACGCCCATCAATTAGGTTACGGTCAAATAAATCGTTCGGATAGGCGAGCTTCATCCAGCCTTCGGCTTCGTTGATCTCATAAACCATTGCATCTAAGTTTTTGGTAAAGTCGTCCGTTGTCGAAACTTCGACGTTTGTACCTGTAGATGATTCTGCTGCAAAATGCGATGCAGTGGACAAATAACCGTAACCCTCTGCGGGCGTCATAGTATATGCAACCAATATGTGTTGGCCTTCTGCGATTAGCGTCTCTTCGTCTAAAGACAAGTCAGCATATCTATTCGATTGATCCATTGTGGATTTCCTATCTGTATAAAAATAGCTTGATTATAGAAGAGTAATTAAATAATGTAAAATAATAAATACTTTATAAATAATAAGCTTTACTTATGATTAATTACACCCTAAAACAACTGTATAGTTTTGAGGCGGTGATTAGGCTCGCGAGCTATACTCTCGCAAGTAAAGAACTCAATATAACTCAGCCCGCTGTTTACATGCAAGTGCAGCAACTACAAGACAATATCGGCGTGCGCCTGCTTGATATTAGCGGTAAAAAAATCACCCCAACCTTTGTTGGTAAAAAACTCCACCAAGCGGCAAGTAATATTATTACTATTACTGAAGCGTCTAAATTAGAAATTGAACACGCGCTTAACCCCGACTCCGGCCATCTGCAAATAGCTGTTGCTACAACGGCAAATTCATTCACTTCCAGTTTACTTTCCAAGTTTAAACAGCACTATCCGAAAATGACTTTTTACTTAGACGTAACCAACCGTCGAGCTCTGCTGGAAAACTTAAGGAAAAACAAAGCGGACTTAGTGATTATGGGTGAGCCGCCGAAAAACATTCCGTTAACCTCTAAAGCGTTTATGGAAAATCCGTTAATTGCAATTGCCCATCCAGACAACACATTACTCAAGAAAAAGACCATTTCAATTAAAGACCTTGGTCAAGAAACTTTGTTGACGCGTGAGGTGGGTTCAGGAACGCGTATTACCATTGAGCGATTTACTGGGCTAGATTTCAACTCAGATATCGAAATTAACTCCAATGAAGCAATCGTAGAGGCGGTTCAAGCAGGTCTCGGTATTGGTTTTGTATCCAAACATTCGGTTAAATTACAATTGAAAAACAATATCATCAAACAACTCGATGTCGCACCCTTTCCAATTATCAGAAATTGGCATATCGTTCATCACAAAAATGCCGAACTATCGCCAATTGCTAGGCGTTTTAAACAGTTTGTTATTGATAAATCGAACTAGCTAACTTCTGTATTCGGCGTTTATTTTGACGTAGTCGTAAGAGAAGTCGGTCGTCCAAACACTCTCGGAAGTTAGAGTATTGCCCATTTCTATGCAAATCACAATATCAGCTTTTGCCATTTCGGCGCCACCTGCTTCTTCACTATAATCAACATCCGGCTCGCCAGCGGTAATAATCGGCAGCTCGTTTAAGTAAATATTAATATCCTCAATAACCAGGCCATTAACTTTTGCCCGACCTACCGCCGCTAAAATTCGGCCCCAATTTGCATCGCTGGCAAATAGCGCTGTTTTCACCAATGGCGAATGTGCCACAGTGTAGGCCACTTCCAAGCAATCCTCGTTTGTTGTCAAACCACTGGCACAAATTTCAACAAATTTGGTCGCACCCTCTCCATCTCTTACAATCTTATGCGCCAAATTTTGGGTTAGCTTATTAAGAGCCTTTTGGAAAATATCAAGGCAATTAGAGAGCTGAACACCCGATTGATTCGTTGCGCTCAAAGTGCAAGCGTCATTGGTTGAAGTGTCGCCATCAACGGTAATGCGGTTAAAAGATTGATTAACGGCTTGTGTTAAGCAGACTTGTAACTGTTTTTGAGAGGCGCCTATATCAGTAACAATAAAACTGAGCATGGTTGCCATATCGGGACGGATCATGCCAGAGCCTTTGGCAATGCCAGTTAGTGTCACTGTTTTGCCGTCAAATTCAAATGTTTCTGAGTGACATTTATCAACCAAATCGGTGGTTAGTATTCCTTCCGACACTCGATTCATATTTTCTTCAGACAATTGCTCTACCAACTTTCCTGCATTCTCTTGGAAGGGTGCAAGAGGCAATAACTGCCCAATGACACCAGTCGAAAATGGCAGTATTTGTTCTGGCTTTAAATCAAGAGCATCAGCAAATATCTGACAACTCTGATACGCATGCTCAAAGCCCTTTTGACCCGTGCCGGCATTGGCATTGCCGCTATTAATCAGCAAAGCCCGAACATCGGATTGCAAATGATTTTTCGCCAATAGAACGGGCGCAGCACAAAAGACGTTTTGCGTAAAAACCGCTGCGGTTTTACTGATCTCTGGCAAGGTAATAAGGGATAGGTCTAGCGCGTTATTTTTTTTGATACCGCTGGCGATTGAGGAGCACTTAACGCCGGCAACTTGAAGTAAGTCATTACGCATTGGAAAACAATAAAATAATTAGGATAAATTGATTTTACCCAATTTGACAGTAGGCTCTACTTTATTACAATCGCGAGCTGTCAAGCTTATTAAAGGCAAGCATCAAAACCGCACCAAATATAACCATCATGAGCGCGGGCACTGCCGCTCGCTCAAACAGCCCTTCCGCACTAAGTTCATATACTCTTATGGCGAGTGTATCCCAGCCAAATGGTCGCAAAAGATAAGTAGCAGGCAATTCTTTCATTACATCAACAGCAACCAATAAAGCTCCTGCCATAATACCTGGTGTCATCATTGGCAGATATACCTGCCAAATCAAGCGAAAGCGTGAAGCACCTAAAAGTCGAGCGCTTTGCTCAAATACTGGCTTAATTTGCTCGCTTGAGGCGCTGGTTGAATTATAAGCAATCGCCATAAATCGAGAAACATAAGCAAACAACAACAAAGCAATGGAGCCAAATAGAAAATGATTTAAGGATGAACCGCCTAAATACCCACTCACTAAAGAAATATTTTGTACGCCATACATCAAGCCAACCGCCATTACTGAGCCTGGTAAGGCATAACCTAGGGTGGAAAGATGGATCAACATTTGTAATATCTTGCTCTGGTTTTTACAACGACTTGGTAAAGCCAATACCGTAGCAACCGTGACTGTTAATAGCGCTGCGCTCAATGTTAGAATGGCTGTTGAGGCGAAAAAACTGGTGTATTTTCCACTCCATTCTTTGGCAAAAACACCCGCACTCCAAATAATTATTTGCAGTATTGGCATAGCAAACGAGAGCATAAAAACAGAAAAAACAAAGGCGAACAACAGCCAACCAATCCAGCCGTTGGCAGTATACGGTCTGATATGCGAAACATCGGTTGAATAGTATTTGGCCTTTCCTCGCGCCCTTCTTTCAAAGTAAATCAAAAAGAAGGCAACTAAAACCAAGAGAGATGCCAACTGAGCCGCGACTTCAATCGAACGAAAATCCCCCCAAGCAGAATAAATAGCGGTGGTAAATGTCGAATAATTGAACAACGAAACAACGCCAAAATCCGCCAAAGTTTCCATTAATGTCACCAATAAACCCGCCGCAATAGCTGGGCGCGCAAGTGGTACCGAAATTTTCCAAAATACACGAATAGGGCTAGCGCCGAGCATTTTCCCAGCCTCAATCATATGAATTTTTTGGCGCTTAAAGGAGGCGCGTGCCATCATATAAACGTAGGGATAAAAAACTAAAATAAAGGTTAAGATAATAGCCCAATGGCCTGCACGAATATCAAAACCCGGCAAACCTAGAGTCTCTCTCATCCAAACTTGGGCATAACCAGAATAATCAAAGACACCCAGATAAACAAAAGCCAAGACGTAAGCTGGAATTGCAAATGGCAAGAACAACGCCCACTCCAGCCAACGACGCCCAGGAAACTCCACCATCACCACCAAGTACGCCAAAATCGTACCCAAAACACTCACACCAAGCCCAACACCGAGCAACAAAATAACGGTGGAAATAACAAGATCTGTTAATAAAGTTTGGGCGAAATGTGCCCACAGTTCGCCACCAGGCAGTAGCCATGCAGAGGCAACGACAAAAATTGGCGTGGCTACGATGAGCGCAAGAAGCGCAATCCAGATGTTTGATTTAAAGCAGAATCGATCCACTGTTATCTAGCCTTTAAAAAGACAGTATTTTAATACGAAAAAACCCAAGACTCTTTCGTGCCTTGGGTCTCATTGTCGATTTTTCCTGTTGATTATTTATAACCAATCCTTTGCATCAACGACACTGCATCTGCCTGAAAAATGCCAGCAATCGAAAGATTCATATCATCTTGCTTGAAAGCACCCCAAGCTGATACGATCTCATCGGAAGCAACACTTTGATTCGCTGGATACTCTTTATTTAGCGAGCCATAAATTGCTTGGGCTTTAGGCGATGACAACCATTCTAGCAATTGGACCGCACCTTCTGCATTAGAAGCGTGTTTTGTCACACCGGCACCAGATACATTAACATGCACACCCGTTGTTTCTTGATTCGCCCAGAAAAGACTTAGTGGTGCATCTGGCGTTTCTTCAATCAAACGACCAAAGTAGTATGTGTTTACTAAGCCAACATCACACTGACCAGCAAGAATTGCATTCATCACGTGAGAATCCTTTGCGTTAGGTGTGGCTGCAAGGTTATTTACCCAGCCGCTGACAATTACTTCAGTGCCATCTTCACCTTCATTGTGGATAATTGAAGCCACCAGAGATTTGGTATAAATCTTTTTGCTGGTCCTAAGGCAAAGTCTGCCTTGCCATTTGTCATTAGCCAAATCAGCGTAAGTAGACAGTTCAGATGGCTCAACACGCTCTGTGCTGTAAACAATTGTTCTGGCACGAACAGAAAGGCCCGTCCATAAACTCTCGGGATCCCTTAAATGAGATGGAATATTATTCTGAAGTGCATCCGTCAAAACGGGGCGAAAAACATCTTGTGTCCCTGCATACCAAAGGTCTCCAGCATCAACCGTCATAAACATATCTGCCGGTGTATTTTTTCCTTCTAACTTCATGCGCTCTATCAAGTCGCCGCCCTTTCCAGTCAAATAATTAACTTCGATACCAGTATCTTTAGTGAACTGCTCGAATAAGGGCTGAATTAAATGCTCTTTTCTTGAACTATAAACGGTGACTACTTCACCCGCTGCAGCTTGAACTAAAGTGATTGAACCCACGACAAGGGTTGTAAGCGCCAAAATAGACACGATAATACGTTTTGTAAACATTGGTTTTTCCAATATAAATAAGTAGTTTAATTGCAAATGATAATCAATATCATTTGTATATGATACACAGTATCAATTAATACGCAACTGTTTTTTATCAATTTGGCCTATTTTATCAGCAAAATTTTCAGCTTCATTTTGGTCGTGCGTTACCAAGATTGAGGTAACACCTTCTTTCTTTAAGATCTCCCTCACTTCCTTAACTAATTGGTCTCGATGGGATTTATCCAAACTTGAAAAAGGCTCATCTAATAACAGTAACTTTGGCGAAGTTGCCAGTGATCTGGCCAAGCAAACCCGTTGCTGTTCGCCACCGGAAAGCTGGTGTGGGTATTTTTCCTCTATTCCATCAAGGCAAATTAGTTGCAACAATTCGCTAACTTTTTTTACCTTATTTTCTTTACTTAACTCATTGATTCCAAAACAAATATTTTGAAAAACAGTCATGTGTGGAAATAAAGCGTAATCTTGAAAGACCATGCCAATTTCTCTTTGCTCAGGGCGCATTTGATGCGTGCCATTACTGCTTAGGTCTTTGCCATCTAGTACAACGGCACCGCTCTGTGCAGATTCCAGTCCGGCAATAAAACGAAGTGCCGAACTTTTGCCGCTACCGCTGTCGCCGAGGAGTGCAAAAATATCGCCACTTTCAAGCACAAGATTAAACCCTTCCAATACTTGATTGTCATCAAATGAAATTGTGAGATCAGAGACGCTTAACATGCTAAATACAAATAGTAATGATTCTCATTATTATATAAGAAAAACTTTTTTTTTGCAATATACACCAAATTAATCATTAACGAGTTTGACTGTAAGAACTAAACAGATAACATAAAATAGCCCTCATGGATTCTATCAGTCGCAGCAAAGCCAGCCAAAAAGTTACCCTAGTCGGAGCAGTAATCGATTTTTTACTGTCCATTCTTAAAATCTCTGTCGGCTTTATTGGCAACTCAGGGGCGCTTATCGCAGACGGCATTCACTCGTTTTCTGACCTACTGTCTGACTGGGTTGTTTGGTATGCTGCCAAACACGCAGGCGAAGCACCTGACGCCGAACACCCTTACGGTCATGAGCGGTTCGAAACGGTTGCTACATTGGGGCTTAGTATTTTTCTTGCCATCATTGGTACGGGTATTATTTTTGACGCCGCACAACGCCTATCGGATACAGGGCAATTAAGTCATACCCCTTGGTTGCTTGCCGTTGCCACGCTTTCCATTATCAGCAAAGAAGCTTTGTATTGGTATACATTCATTGTTGCCAAAAAAGTTAAATCCGATATGCTAAAAGCCAATGCTTGGCATCACCGCTCAGATGCATTTTCATCTATTGTGGTATTGATTGGTATTTATGGAGCCGCCCAGGGTTATTTTTATCTAGACTCTATTGCAGCGATAATTGTCGGCCTAATGATTATCTTTATCGCCTGGAAATTGGGTATCGGTGCAACAAAAGAACTGGTAGATACCTCTATCGATGCTGAGGATATTACAAGGCTGCGCACTGCACTTTCTGAAATTAAAGGCGTCAACAGTGTGCATTCCTTACGCACAAGACGAAATGGCCATAAGATCTCAGCTGATGTTCACGTACAAGTCAACCCATTTTTGTCGGTTAGCGAGGGGCATATCATTAGTGTCAGTGTCGAACGTGTTGCCAAGGATTGTGTTGAAGACTTAAACGACGTGACTGTTCATATCGACCCTGAAGATGATGATGAAAGCACTCCTTACGAAAACCTTCCTGAACGCGCCCAAGCCAGAAGAATTCTGCAGCAAGCGCTAAAACTTGAGCAATGCGACTACGAAATCGAGCGCACACAACTCCATTATCTCGACGGTAAAATACTGGTGGACTTCTTCCTTTCGCTTGATTATTTACAAACTGTTGACGCACAAGAAATCAACAATCAGCTATCGAGCATCGTCGGAAAATTGCCTGGTTTTGGCGAAGTTAAGGTGTACTTCGGCTAGCGCACTCTATAACGCGTGGTAAGCGTGGCAAATAGCGCCAGCCAATGCATCTGCAGCGTCCGCTTGTGGTGCCTTGTTAAGTTTTAATAATTGTTGCACCATAAAAGAGACTTGTTCTTTACCTGCATGGCCTTTTCCAACAATTGCCTTTTTGATTTGATTAGGACTGTAATCCACAATGGGTAGGTCTTGTGTGCCAACAGCTGAGATAATCGCACCTCGTGCATGCCCCAACTTAATCGCAGCATCCGGATTGGGGCGATCTGGGCGCATAAATGCTCGCTCAATAACAACAATATCGACTTCGTTTTTTTCGAGTATTTCCTTAATGCCTTTAAAAATTGTAATAATCCGCTGATTAAAATCACCCTCGGTGCGAATGCAGCCGCTTGAAAGATAGGTAAACTTAAGTTTGTTTGCAGTAATAAGGCCAAAACCGGTTATTCTCGAGCCTGGATCAACGCCAAGTATATTCATGATCGCTATTCTAACAGCTATAATCTGAGACCTTTGAATAAAAGGGACCGCCCATGGCCGTTATTGACTTATCGCAACACAATTTTGATGAAGCTATCTCTAATAACGAAATCATCATGCTTGATTTTTGGGCTCCCTGGTGCGGACCTTGTCTGCAATTTGCGCCTACTTTTGAACAGGCTTCAGAACAAATCGACGAGGTAGTGTTTGCCAAAGTCAATACCGAAGATGAACAATTCTTGGCGTCTCGCTTTGCCATTCGCTCTATTCCAACACTTATGATTTTTCGCCAAGGCATTGGGATCTTTTCACATTCCGGCACTCTGGCAATTGGCGATATTAAAGATTTAATTGCAAAAGCAAAAGACCTTGATATGGATGTCGTTAGAAAAGAAATAACCGCAGAAAGCAAGTAGTTTATCCAACAAACTGGTCGTATTTCTCTTCTGTAAATCCTACAACAACCACTCCCCCGCTGACAAGCACTGGGCGTTTTATTATTGCTGGCTGTGCAATTAGTAGTTCAATTGTGATATTGCTTTTCTGCAATTCTGAAAGCGATCGATAAGTACTTGAGCGTTTGTTTACCAAGGCCTCCCAGCCAATGGATTCAATCCAAACCTTAATCGTATTAACAGATAATGGCGTTTGCCTGAAGTCTATAAATTGATAATGGGCATTGTGTGCGCTTAAATACTTACAGGCTTTTTTTACTGTATCGCAATTCTTAATACCATAAACTGTAATTTCAACACTCATAAGGCGCTCTTTAGCGATCGAAAGGAGGCTTCTTAAACTTTTCACGCATCCAATTAAGCGCTTTAAAAGTGACTTCATTCTCAATCATTTCTCGCTCAAGCCGTTTTTTTCCAGGAAACTCCATCAAAAACAAGCCGACAATAATGGCCAGAATCCCCTGGCCCGGAGTGAATAGCATAACAAGCCCCAAAAGAACTAGTACGAGTCCCAGGGCACTTCTGCCAACAACGACAATCAAACGGCCAAAATGCTTAATTTCTAATTTATGATATTTTGTATTAGTAAAGTAATCGTGTGGGATTTTGGACACCAAAAACGGCGTAAAAAGCAAACTAGCAACAAAAATTAATGCCGAAGCTGTGACGACGAGAATAATGTAGTCTTCAAATTGAGTGTAGATATTTAGGGCAAAGTCTAACATGTTAAAAGAAAAGTAACGGGGCCATCATTAACAAGAGATACTTGCATATCAGCACCAAAAATACCCGATGCGATGTCAGTATGCTTGGACTTGAACGACTCCACCATGTAGTCGTATAACCTTTCAGCCTCCATGGGGGGTTTCGCTGTAGAAAATCCCGGTCTTGTGCCAGACTTGGTGTCTGCCGCCAAAGTAAATTGAGAGATAAGCAACACGCCGCCAGCAACATCGCTGACACTTAAATTCATCTTGTCTTGTGAATCAGCAAATACTCGATACGAAAGCAGCCTATTAATCATCTTATCTGCCTCAATTAAGGAGTCGTTTTTTTCAACACCAATAAAAACCAACAGGCCTTGATTAATCGCCCCAACAGTGTCGCCATCAACCACAACACTGGCGGATGACACTCTTTGGATTAAGGCTTTCATATTCTCTGTCTAGGACGACAGGTATGAGATATCAGCTACCGACAAAAACAACGCTCTAACACGGCCAATTAACGCTAACCTTGCCTTGCGTAGATCTGGATCTTCAGCATTCACCATGACATGGTCAAAGAATGAGTCAATCACAGCCTTCAAACCCACAAGAGAGGTCATAATCGCTTGATAGTCCTTCTGTCCACTGAGTTGATCGGATACAGCTTTAATGGCCTCAAAAAGAGCAATTTCAGAATCTTCGAGCAGCAAAGACACATCCACCTCAGCGTCAGATTCGCAATCCTTCAACATGTTGGCAATACGCTTATTGGCCTCAATTAAGCTGGCTGATTCGCTTTGCTGGGTAAAGGCGTTTAACGCCTCAACCCTTTGATGGAAATCAAGTGGCGACTCTGGGCTAACCGCAAGCACTGCTTCAAACACGTTGCCATCGACCTTGTTATCTCGGTAATACGCCTTTAAGCGTTCCATCATAAATTGATAAATCTTCGGTGACACGGTCTTATCTACCGAGTCTGTGTGCAGATTTAAAGACGACTCAATCAACGTTTTTAAATTTAACTCAAGTTTTGCTTCGACAAATATTCTCAATAAACCAAGCGCCAGACGTCTGAGGGCATAAGGATCTTTCGAGCCTGTTGGCCCCTGACCAATGCCATAAATTCCAGTAATCGTATCCAATTTATCAGCAATCGCCACCACGAGACCACTTGGTGTTGAAGGTAAATCATCGCCTGCAAATCTTGGCTGATAGTGTTCTTTAATTGCACTCGACACTGCGTCTGACTCGCCGTCGTTTTTGGCGTAATAGCCACCCATTACCCCTTGAAGATCGGCAAACTCGCCAACCATTTCACTCAGCAAATCGGTTTTTGCTAGAAGTCCCGCTCTTGCGCAAGAATCCGCATCAACACCAATCATTTCTGCAATGGTGCTACTCAACTTCGCGATGCGCTTTGCTTTGTCACCCATAGAGCCCAAGGACTTCATAAACAGCACTTTATCCAAATCAACAAGCCTGTCTTCCAATCGCTTGGCTTTGTCATGCTCCCAGAAGAATTCAGAGTCCGCTAATCGTGGACGAATAACGCGTTCATTGCCATTAATAATGACGGATAAATCACTTGACTCAATATTAGCCACCGATATAAATGCTGGCAGTAAATTACCGCTCGTGTCGGTCATATGAAAATATTTTTGATGCGATTTCATTGCTGAAATCAACGCCTCTTCGGGTACGGCTAAAAACTTCTCATCAAAATGCCCCGAAAAAGCTTTCGGATATTCAACCAAAGCACACACTTCATCTAGTAGAGACTCGTCAATGACCGCTGCAGCATTATTGGTTTTGGCGACCGCATTGACTTGCTCACGAATCGTTTCCTTACGAACATTAAAGTCCACTTCAATATCGGACTTTTGTTTCATTAGGCTTTGGTATTGACTGGCGTGAGTGATTTCAAACGACTGTTCGCCGGTGAATCTTAAGCCACGCGTCGCATTACCACTGTCAAGCCCCATAATATTTGCTGGAACAACAACGTCATCTAACAACATCACCAACCAGTGTACCGGCCGAACAAAAGAATAATCCAAATCACCCCACTGCATTGCACGCGTAATTGGAATATTGTTAATGGCTCTTTCTACAGCGTTTGGTAGAAGTGTTTTTGTCTTCTCACCCGCTTTTTTAGATTTAAAGAAGTAATACTCTTTATCGCCCAACGTTTGCTTTTCAAGAGCGGAAACGTCAACACCATTTGAGCGTGAAAAACCTTCAATTGCTTTCTCAGGAGCGCCAACTGCAGGACCTTTGCGCTCAATCAGCTGATCCTCTTGTTCAGACTGTAAATCAGCAATATAGACGGCTAAGCGTCTTGGGGTGCTGAACGCTTTGACCTCGCCCACGGTTAAATCAAGTGATTTAAGCTCAGCAACAAGATTGTCTTTTAATGCGTTTGATAGTTTTTTAAGAAGCTTTGGAGGGAGTTCCTCCGTGCCCAATTCCAATAAGAAGTCATGCGTTTTCATGCAGGGTATTTTAGCGTATTGGCGATTTTAGTTTTGTCTAGATCAGTCTAAATCTTAAACGACCTTTGTCGAGGTCAATCATCACCGTTTTGCCTTTCAGTTTATCGGGTGTTTGATCAAATTGTTTGTAAACACCGCCAATGGAGATTAGTTGCGCATCGAAGTCTTGAATGTAGATAGTCGCCGCCTCATTTTCAATACCCGCTATAACTTTGCCGGCCACCGATTGATAAGCCCAAACACTTTGTTTAGCAACCAATTCACTTTCTTTTTCGGCCACATCAAGTAGCACCAAGTCACCTTTATCAACAACCACTTGATCCTCGCCGGTAAGTCGATGATAAACAACAGTAGGTGGTACCGTTTGTGTTACTGGTTTTGGCGCTTGAATACTTGACTTGACTTCTTTCGTTTTCATCGGTTTTTTTGCATCTGGAAAATGCGCTAAACCAGAAAAATTGGCAAAATCAATAAGCTCTTGCTTGTTGGAGCGAATACCAATTACTACCACTTGATTTTGCACCAACATTTCCAGCATCACTGCAAGCTCATTAGCTTGAAGTTCATCGCTTTTTACTTCAAGAATAACGGGTAAATCTTGCAAACCACCCTTAAAAGATTTGGACTCTAGTAGTGCCGAAAAAGCATCGCAATCACCCGAATCCACAACGATATTCGCTATGGACTCAGAATTCGTGGAAAGCTTAAATGGCATAGGATGCGCCGAGTGCCATCAATGTGTTTATCGGAGACGACGATTGAACCACGGCTGATTAGTTAACCCTAAAGAGGAACATAATTTCAGTGTCAAACACGCTTTGATCTGGTGCCATTGGTAGTGGCGATGCCTTGTAAACAGCGCGCTCAATTGAGTTTCGGAATGATTCTGCTTTATCACTATCATCGATAGTACAGTCTTGAACATTAACGGCCTCGACATAACCATCTTCATCCTGAATAATATAAACGTTACAACCCCAGTCATCCTCTGCACCCATATAACGCCATTCATCTTTAACTCTTGCAGCAATTAAACCGATGTAGCTGGATTTCAATTTAGAGAATTGGTCTTCAACCACCAGCTCTCTTTCTTGATCCTCTTCTGCTTGGATTTCTTGCGTTAGTGATCTCTTTTCTTGATCCTTCTCAAAGAGTTTAGCTTCAGCAGCACGCTCTTTCTCCAGTTGTTCTTTTTTCTTGCGCTCTTCTTCAGTAAGTTGCTTGGCGAGCTCTTCTTGCTCTTCTGCTTCTTTTGCCTTAGCCTCTGCCTCTTGAGCTTTGAGTTCAGCTTCAATAGCTTTGGCTTCAGTCTCTTTTCTTACTTCGTCCGCCAGCTGTTTTTGCTTTTCAGCCTCCAGTGCCTCCGCTTCAGCTAACTCTTTCCTCTTGGATGCATCCGCTGCCTTAGCTTCGGTTACTTTTCTTTCTTCATCGGCTAATTGCTTTTGTTTTGTCGCTTCAGCAGCTTTCTGCTCTTCATCCTTGCGGTGCTCTTCAGCGTGCTTTTGCGCTTTTTTAGCGGCCTCAGATTGCTGTATCTCACTCTCTAATTTGTCTTTCTTTTTTTGCTCAAGATCAACCAGCCTTTGTCTTTCGGCCTTAATCACTTCAACATCAATAGTGACCGCCTTGGTTGGTACAGATTGCTGCGCGCCTGCTTTTTGCTCAGGCATCTCCCAACTCTCAACTTTAGCGTAAAGCAGACCAACAACCAATGTGATATGAATAACAACAGCAAAGACAAAGGCGATTGGGTGTTTGCGTGCAATTTTCACCATTGGGTGGACTGCAGCAACAATCAAACCGGTAAACAAATTAACAATAAAATTTAAAAACTTTTTCAGCTGATCCATAAGAAGTCTTTTTTTATTCAGGGGTTTCAGTTACGATGCCAACTTTATCAACACCGCTTTGTTGTAGCAGTGCCATTAATTGCACCACACTGCCATAATTCACATCCTTATCGCCGCGGACAAAGACTTTCATTTGCGGGTAGGTATCTAGGCGAGCCATAACGCGACCAACAGCAACACTGATGGACACCCTCTCACCATCTTCAAGATCGGAGGAGGCAACATCGTCCAGTGAATTAATGTAGTAATTACCCGCCTTATCAATGGTAATAACCGTCGGTTGCTGTTCAGCATAGTCCACCATTTTTGCTTCGGCTTGAGGTAAATCCACCTCAACACCTTGCTCAATAATTGGTGTGGTCATCATAAAGATCACCAACAACACCAACATGACATCGATGTAAGGCACGATGTTTATTTCGGCGTTAACTTTAGGTCTGGCGCGACTCGGTAATGCAATCATTGTTATTGCTGTCTTTGGAAGCTAACAAATAATTCTTCAATAAAGGCTGTGTATTTACTGCCTATTTCTTCAACTTGAGAAACCAATCGATTGTAGGCAATCGTTGCAGGAATCGCAGCAAACAAACCAAATGCTGTAGCGATTAACGCTTCCGCAATACCTGGCGCAACAACGGCAATCGTTGCCTGCTTAACGGATGCAAGACCAATAAAGGAGTGCATAATTCCCCAAACGGTGCCAAACAAACCAATATATGGGCTGGATGAAGCAATCATCGCCAGTACGGATAAACTGCCGTCCAGACGATCAATTTCATTATTTGCCGTGGTATTCATCGAACGATAAGCGCGCTCAGAGTTCATAATCAATGCTTGATTCGATGTTGATTTTGAATGATTGAATTCTTTATAGCCAGAGCCAAAAATATCTTCCATTGCCGTTCTATCATCCACAATCGCAGGAAGTGCTTCGTATAGCACTGAGAGTTCAGCCTCGCTTTCAAAGCGATGGTGAAATACCTTAATATCCTTTTTGGAATCAATTAAAACTTTTTTCTTTGACATAATCACCGTCCAAGAATAGATTGACATTAACACCAATATAGCCATCACTACTTGCACCACAAAACCGGCACTGAGTATTAAACTGATGATTGATAAACTATTTTCTTCCATTTAGCTTCTCCGAGATAGCTTGCGGCATTCCACAAGGCTTGAAATTTTGCGTAAGAACAGAAACAACCTTAACTTCCGCATCAAATAATACCGTATTTTGCCTGATATTCATTATTTTCTGATAAAAAATCAGGCTTGCTCTGCCAGCCGTTTTAATTTCAGTTTGAACCTCAATTAAGTCGTCAAATTTAGCGGGGCTTAAATAGTTTGCTGTCACTTTTCTAACCACGAATAACACACCAAAATCCTTGTTAATTTGATCTTGCTCAAAGCCCGCTTCGCGTAACATTTCACTACGGCCGCGTTCAATGTATTTTAAGTAATTAGCGTAATAAACAACACCGCCTGCATCCGTATCTTCGTAATATATGCGAATACTTAATTTACTCATTTGCCGTAAAGATCTTTTTGTTTTTCGTGGCGTGTCAATCCTAAATGGGCAAATGCCATATCGGTAGCAATACGCCCTCGTGGCGTTCTCATAATAAAGCCTTGTTGAAGAAGATAAGGCTCTACCATATCTTCCAGCGTCACTCGCTCTTCGCTAAGTGCGGTCGCCAACGTGTCTAAGCCCACAGGTCCGGCTGAAAATTTAGTGATAATAAGATCAAGGTAATCTCGATCGAGTTGTTCCAATCCAGCCTCATCCACTTTAAGCGTTAACAAAGCCTCCTGTGCAATCTCTTTATGAATAACACCGTTTGTTTTAACATCGGCAAAATCTCTAACTCGGCGCAATAATCGATTGGCAATTCTGGGTGTGCCTCGTGAGCGCTTGGCAATTTCGTGCGCACCCTCCGGTACAATCGTAATACCCAATATTGAAGCTGAACGCTCAATAATCATCTGCAAGTCTTTTAATTCGTAAAATACTAGGCGCTGAACAATGCCAAATCGATCCCTAAGAGGCGACGTAAGCATGCCAGCACGAGTCGTTGCGCCAATCAAAGTAAACGGTGGCAAATCAAGCTGCACAGAATGAGCAGAAACGCCCTCGCCCACCATAATGTCCAATTTAAAATCCTCTAAAGCAGGATAAAGAATTTCTTCGACAATTGGATTAAGGCGATGAATTTCGTCAATAAATAGAATGTCGTAAGGCTCAAGCTTGGTCAAAATAGCCGCCAAATCGCCAGAGCGCTCCAGCACCGGCCCTGCAGTTTGCTTTAAGCCTGCGCCCATTTGCTTTGCAATCACATTGGCTAGGGTGGTTTTCCCCAAGCCGGGAGGGCCGTAAATCAAGCAATGATCCAGCGCATCTCCTCGTGTTTTGGCAGCCTCGATAAAAAGCGCCATCTGAGATTTGACATCATTCTGACCAATATAATCATCGAAAGATGCGGGTCTAACCGAGTTGACTTTTATATCTTCGTTGTCTTGGTTTTCACCGCCGACTAGGCGATCTTCTTCGATCATAAGGTGATGAATATTGACATGATTCGACCTATTTTATCTGAATAGATTCACGAGTTTTATGAAGATAGTGTGAAGCATTAATGAATATTGTAGCTAAATACTATCAACAGGCCAAAATAAGGATGACACTGTATAATTGCCATCTGACTTTAATAGCCATAAATTGAATGCCGCATATTGCCGTACTGAGTGTTAATCATCAGCTCGCGCCCGTAGAAATACGAGAGAAAGTGGCGTTTGCGCAAAACGAATTATCAAGCTCAGTTTCAAAGCTGCTTTCAATGCCCGGTATTATTTCTTGCGTCGTATTATCCACTTGCAACCGTTCAGAGCTTTATGTCGCTTCGGAGTCAAGCCATGTTGAAGAGGTACTGGGTCAATATTTGGCCAACACGCATGGCATCGACTATAAGAAACTGTCTCAATATTTAAGCTATTTTGAAAACGATGATGCCATTAATCACATTTGCAGCGTGGCTGCGGGTCTTGACTCAATGGTATTGGGCGAACCGCAAATTTTTGGCCAACTAAAAGATGCCTATCAATTTTCAAAGGAGCATAAAGCACTTGATAAAACACTCGAAAAATTATTTCAACACGCCTTTACAACGGCAAAGAAAGTTAGGACAGATACTAAAATAGGCGCCTCACCTGTCTCGGTTGCTTATTGTGCCGTCAAACTCAGTGAAAAGATTTTTACTAATTTAGCCGATCAAACAGTGCTTTTAATTGGTGCGGGCGAGATGATTGAGTTAAGTGCTCAACACCTCAAACAAAAAGGCGTCAGCAAGATAATTGTTGCTAATCGAACGATTGAAAATGCGCAAACTATTGCACTCAATTATGATGCTGAGGCGATTAATCTTAAACAATTATCAGAACACCTTGACCGCGCCGATATTGTTATATCGTCCACAGCGGCACCAGTACCCATTCTGGGTAAAGGCCTGATAGAAACCGTCCTTGTGCAGAGAAAACACCAACCAATGTTGCTACTGGATTTAGCCATTCCCAGAGATATTGAGCCAGAAGTTGGCAAACTAGATGATGTGTTTCTCTACACGGTGGACGACCTACAGCAGGTTGTAGAAAACAATCTTGAAGACCGCAAACAAGAAAAAATTGCCGCTCACGAAATCATCAAAAAGCAAAATATAGAATTCAAAGTCTGGCTCGATAATATTCCCAACGAAGAAATTATCAAGCAGTATCGCCAGCATGCAATGGACCTTAAAGACGATGCAGTCAAAGGTGCCATAAAAAAACTATCTGCTGGAACGGATGCAGATGCAGTTATTCAAGAGCTTGCAGACCAGCTCACCAACAAGCTCTTGCATGCGCCATTTAAAAACATCAAACAAACATCAAACATTAACTTGGAGCAATGCAGGTCTTGCATCCCCAAGTCATCAACAAAACCCATTAAAGTCAATAATTCATGAACCAGTCCATCTTAAGTAAACTTGAGCAGTTATCCATGCGTCTCGAGGAAATCAACGCCATGCTTTCGGAGCAGGAAATTGCCTCAGATCCAAATAAATTCAGAGATTTGTCGATTGAACATTCTCAGCTAACGCCTGTTAACGATCAATATCAATACTATCTATCCACTCAAGAAAATATTGAAGCTGCTCAGCACATGCTTAGTGAGGATGATGCCGATCTTAGAGAGATGGCAGAGGAAGAAATTTCGGATGGCAAAGAGAAGCTAATTGAATTAGAACTCGCACTTAAAAAATCCCTACTGCCTAAGGATCCCAACGATTCTCGTAATATTATTATTGAGATTAGAGCGGGTACGGGTGGTGATGAAGCCAGCATCTTCTCGGGCGATCTTTACAGAATGTACAGCCGCTACGTTGAAAAAAACAAATGGCAAATGGAAGTGATGAGCTCAAACCTTGGCGAGCACGGTGGCTTTAAAGAAGTCATTGCGCGCATCAGTGGCGTCAATGTTTACTCAAAACTTAAATTTGAATCGGGCGCCCACCGAGTACAACGCGTGCCTGAAACTGAGTCTCAAGGTCGTGTACACACATCTGCTTGCACTGTTGCTGTAATGCCAGAAGTGACGACAATTGAAGAAGTAAACATCAACATGAGTGATGTTAGAGTGGATACTTTCAGAGCCTCCGGCGCTGGCGGTCAGCACGTCAATAAAACAGACTCAGCGGTACGAGTTACACACATCCCAACCGGAACCGTTGTGGAATGCCAAGACGGTAGATCACAACACAAAAACAAAGCGCAAGCTTTGTCGGTACTTGCCTCAAGGATTCTAGATGCACAACAACAAGAGCAACATCAAGAGCAGGCTTCTCAACGCAAAGAATTGGTTGGAAGTGGCGATCGCTCACAGCGAATACGCACCTACAATTACCCTCAAGGCAGGATTACTGATCACCGTATCAACTTAACGCTTTATAAGTTAAGCGAAGTGATGGAAGGCGAACTGGAATCAGTTATTGAGCCGCTTATTGTTGAGCAACAAACCAACCAATTGACGGCCCTTAACGACAGCATTTAACTCTAGAGAATTTGCTAAGCCCTCTTAGGCATTAACTGTGACAACACAAAAATAATACCCAGAGTAATAACGATAGCCGGTCCTGTTGCAATATCGTACTGAATAGAGCTGTAAAGGCCTAACAATACGGATATCACCGAGACAACAATAGAGCCAAAAATCATTGACGGCGGTGACCGGGAAAAGACCCGCGCAATGGCCGGAGGAATGATCAATAAAGAAGTAATTAACAACACCCCCACTATTCGCACAGAGACAGATACCGCAAGTGCGATTAAGAACATAAAGAGAAGCTCATAGGCGATTTTACTGATACCCTCTGCTCGAGCCAACTCTTCATTCAGAGTCAATAACAACAGCTTCTTCCAATTCATAATCAACAAACCCACAACAACAACCATTACCGAATAAACCCAGAATAAGTCTTGCGTGGTAATTGAGAGAATATCACCAAATAAATAGGCAAAGTAATCGGTATTTCTATCGCCAACAAACCCCAGCACAACAATACCAGCCGAAAGCGCGATATGAGAAAAAATACCCAAAATGGCGTCATTCGATAGGAATTGTTTTTGTTGTAGAGCCACAATCAAAGAGGCAAAAAGTGCGCCAACGATTAACAAGCCAAAATTAACCCCAAGACCACTAACAAGGCCAAGCGCAACACCAAGCAAGGCGCTGTGTGAGATTGAATCTGAAAAGTATGACAGGCGCTTCCAAATAACAAAACAACCCAGTGAGCCGGCAATCACCGACACACCAAGTGATGCTGCAAGTGCGCGAATAATAAAGTCTTCCATAGTACCCTATTGGGCTTTAATTAAATTACTGACAACGGCGACAAAGGCCGTAAAGATACAAAGAATGATCTGTTAACTGAAAGCCGTGTTGTTTGGCAATTTGTAATTGATGAGATTCGATCACATCGTCTTGAAACTCAACAATTTCGTTGCACTTCACGCAAACCAAATGATCGTGATGCTCGACATTGGAGAGCTCATAAACACTCAGATTATTTTCAAAATTAAGCTTATTAACAATGCCTGACTCTTCAAATTGAGTCAGCACTCGATAAATAGTGGCAACACCCACTTCTTCGTTTTGCTCAATCAGTGCACGATAAATATCTTCCGCACTCAGATGATGATTCGGATTCTTTTCCAGCACTTCTAATATTTTCAATCTAGGCAGGGTAACCTTGAGGCCAGCGCTTTTTAAATCTTGTGCGTCCATTCAAAATCCTTCGGTAAAATCTATTCAATATTTTAATCGTTTAACGAATCATGAAAAGACTAACTTTGCTTGTGCTGATTTTGCCTTTGCTAACAGGCTGTGGAGCATCCATGCCGAAAATGCCTTCAATATCAATGCCTGACTTTTCTAAGACCTCAATGCCAAGTTGGCCGAGTTTCTTAACGCCTTCGTGGCCTAGTATTGACGTCCACAAATCCACTATTATTCAAGGGTCTGTACTCGAGATCGAAGCAGTTGAGCAACTGCAATTAGGCATGAATAAGAGTGCGGTGATGGGGCTTATCGGCTCGTCAAGCATAAGCGACCCCTTCCACCAAGATCAGTGGGACTACATTCATCATTCAACAATCGATGGTGAAGAGGTGATTCACTACCGTTTGACGCTGATTTTTACAGATAACTTATTGTCGGTTATCGATGACAGCGGCCTAGGTAGCTTATTCAATAGCGCAGAATAATAACTGTCAATTCACCCTACTTGAGCGCCAAGAATCAATCCAGTAAAATACCCTCATGTCTGAATTAATCGTTAATGAACTAAGCTGTCAAAGGGGTTACAACAACCTTTTTAGCAAACTCTCATTCTCACTTACATCGGGTGAAATTCTAAGAATTTCTGGCACCAATGGTAGTGGCAAAACGTCATTGTTAAAAATTCTTGCTGGCCTTAGTGGCGCCGAATACGGAAGCGTCAGTTACAACCAAAACCAGGTAAGATCGAGTGAATACCAAGAAACTATTTTCTATTTGGGTCACCTTCCAGCCCTCAGTCCAGAGCTCTGTTGTCGAGAAAACTTGAACTATCTGTCACACCTTCAGGGTGATAATACCAGCGATCAAATAACAGCTGCTTTGATCGCTATTGGCCTAAAAGGCTACGAATATGAATACGCCGCCAATTTATCAGCCGGACAAAAAAGGCGTGTTATATTAGCTTCGCTTTTCATTAATACAGCCCCTATTTGGCTTCTGGATGAGCCATTCACAGCACTCGATAGTGACGGCATTTGCATCCTTGAAAAGCAAATCAACAAACACTCAGAGAATGGTGGTATTTGCATTTTAACCACCCATCAAGACTGCAATTTAGCCAATATGAGGACGCTTTCTCTGTGAATATTTTCATGCAAACACTCGCGCGCGATCTGAAGATGGCGTTGAGAAACCCGTCAAGTTTTCTCAACCCTTTATTGTTTTTTGTCATTGCCATCTCTCTTTTTCCTTTAGCCATCAGCCCCGAAGCACACACCCTCTCAATCATTGCCCCGGGCATTATTTGGGTCACCTGCATGTTGGCTGTACTACTTTCCCTAAACGCCTTATTCCACACCGATTACGACAACGGCGTTCTAGAGCAAATGGTGATTTCACACCACCCTCTGCCTTTGCTACTACTTGCTAAAACGACTGCGCATTGGTTGTTGACTGGCTTGCCTATAGTGTTGTTATCACCGCTTTTGGGCGCCGCGCTTTTTCTTGATAGCGACAGCATTGGCGTATTAATGCTCACCTTGTTGCTCGCCACACCGAGTTTGAGTCTTATTGGTGCGATTGGTGCCTCTCTAATCGTCGGCATTAAAAACTCTGGCATGTTGTTGTCATTGTTGATTCTGCCACTTTATGTCCCTATTCTGATTTTTGCTTCGAGTGCTGTTTCACAAGCGCAATTCGATCTCTCCATTAGTGCTCAGCTTTATTTCCTTGCAAGCATTTTAATACTGAGCTTAATGGGCTCACCCTTTGTTAGCGCCCTTGCTTTAAAAACAAGCTTAGAATGACCTTTATTTTCTAAGAAACTACGTTATAATTTCCTCACACGCTGATTTGTCCCGATTGCTAGCGTTGTCACTTTAAGTGACTAAAACAAGCTAAAGTAGGCGTTTTCCTTACCCGAAACCCCACTTTTAAGGGTTTTTATGTATTACAAAAGGAAAACAATCATGATATTTACTTCCGAATCCGTTTCAGCAGGTCACCCCGATAAGGTTTGTGACCAAATATCCGATGCCATTCTTGATGCAGCACTTACTCAAGATATCAATTCACGCGTTGCCGTTGAGACTTTAGTTAAAGATAATCAAGTCGTGCTTGCGGGTGAAATCACCACGGGTGCCGACCTTGATTACGAGGCCATCGTTCGCAAAACAATTGTAGAGATTGGTTACGACCAGGACGAATACGGCTTTAACGGCCATAATTGCTCTATCACGAATTTGCTCGGTGAACAATCGCAAGATATTGCTATGGGCGTTGATGAGTCAGGTGATCACGAGCAAGGTGCAGGCGACCAAGGCCTTATGTTTGGTTATGCCGATAACGCGACCAATGTGCTTATGCCAGCGCCTATTGTCTATGCTCATCGCCTAGTAGCACGCCAAGCAGAACTTATGAAATCTGGCGCATTGCCGTGGTTGCGCCCCGATGCAAAATCTCAGGTCTCTTGTATTTATGAAGATAATCATGTGGTCGGCATTGATGCGGTCGTTTTATCCACCCAACACGATGAAAATATTTCGCTAAATGACTTACGCGAAGCAATATTTGAGGAAGTTATTAAACCCATTTTGCCAAGTGAATGGCTCAATAAAAACACTAAATATCACATCAATCCAACGGGTAATTTTGTTATTGGTGGCCCTGTAGGTGATGCGGGCTTGACAGGCCGAAAAATTATCGTTGACACCTATGGTGGCATGGCTCGTCATGGCGGCGGTGCATTCTCGGGTAAAGACCCTTCTAAAGTAGATCGCAGTGCGGCTTATGCAACTCGCTACGTGGCAAAAAACATTGTCGCTGCCGGATTGGCTGAAGTTTGTGAAATTCAGGTATCTTATGCCATTGGCGTGGCAGAGCCAACCAGTATTAATGTCAATACTTTTGGTACGGGCAAAGCAAGTAACCAGGAAATTGAACAATTAATTTCTGAGCATTTTGATCTTAGACCCAAAGGCTTGATTGCAATGCTAAATTTGAAGCGACCTATCTACCAACAAACAGCAAGCTGTGGTCATTTCGGAAGAACAGAGGATTCCATTAGCTGGGAAAAAACCGATAAAGCCCACCTTCTTAGCTAGCAGAATCGCTGTGTTTTAGTTATAATACGACACCCGCCAAGGAGCGTTGCATTGGGAATTCCCATCAGGCTTGGCAATCAAAACGACGCTCATTTATTTTTCAATATAGATACAGGAAAAACAAATGAGCAACAACACTCTAGACAATAACGACTACAAAGTAGCCGATATAACTCTTGCCGACTACGGCCGTAAAGAAATCGAGCTAGCAGAAGCCGAAATGCCAGCACTAATGGCACTTCGCCAAAGGTATGCCGATGAAAAACCCCTTGCAAATGCAAAAATTCTCGGCTGCATTCACATGACTATTCAAACGGCGGTACTAATGGAAACATTAGTGGAACTTGGTGCTGAGGTTCGCTGGTCGTCTTGCAATATTTTCTCTACTCAAGACCACGCGGCAGCAGCCATGGTGGCAGCCAACATCCCAACTTTTGCCTGGAAAGGTGAGACCGAAGAAGAATTCTTGTGGTGTATCGAACAAACAATCCTTGAAAATGGCAAGCCTTGGAGTGCCAATATGGTGCTTGACGATGGTGGTGATCTGACACAAATGTTGCACGAAAAATACCCAGAAATGCTCAATGACATTCATGGTATCAGTGAAGAAACAACAACAGGTGTACATCGCTTAATCGAAATGATTGCCGCTGGTGAACTTAAGGTACCAGCAATCAATGTCAATGATGCAGTAACAAAATCAAAAAATGACAACAAATACGGCTGCCGCCACTCCTTAAATGACGCCATCAAACGCGGCACAGACATGCTAATGTCTGGCAAAAAAGCACTAGTTGTCGGCTATGGCGATGTCGGCAAAGGCTCGGCACAATCTCTACGTCAAGAAGGCATGATTGTGAAGATCAGCGAAATTGACCCAATTTGTGCGATGCAAGCTTGCATGGACGGCTTTGAACTAGTCTCACCTTACAATAATGGCATTAATACTGGTACAACTGATGGTATCAATAAAACCTTGCTTTCAACAACGGACTTGATTGTCACCACAACAGGCAATATCAATGTTTGTGATTCTGCCATGCTACAAACACTAAAACCCGGCTCAGTAGTTTGTAATATTGGCCACTTTGACAATGAAATTGATACGCAATTCATGCGTGACAATTGGCAGTGGGATGAAGTCAAACCGCAAGTGCATCGTGTCTTTAGGTCAGAAAGTAAAACCGATTACTTAATTCTTTTGTCCGAGGGTCGTTTGGTCAATCTTGGCAATGCAACTGGGCATCCGAGTCGCATTATGGATGGCTCTTTTGCCAACCAAGTTTTGGCGCAAATGCATCTGTTCGATAAAAAGTTTGCCGATTTACCAGAGTCTGAAAAATCCGACAAAATTACCGTTGAAGTACTCCCTAAAAAGCTTGATGAGGAAGTGGCCGCAGGTATGGTTGGAGGATTTGGTGGCGTACTGACCATAATGACTGACAACCAGGCAAGCTACATCAACACACCAAAAGACGGTCCATTTAAGGCCGAAACTTACAAATATTAATCTTTACTAGTCTACTTGCAATGCGGGCACTGCTCGCATTGTTGTTTATTGACATAGCTATATTGTGAACTGATTAACCGTCATAGTTTTTTGCGCAATCAAGGGGCTTGTATTACCTCTATCTTTTTCGAGTTTTTTTGACAGTGATACGATGATGAAAATCGTTATTTTTTTTGCCTGGCGGTCGCGACTGTAGTGCGCCGACTGGTTTAGAATAAGGCACCAAACATTCTTCGCCACTGCCAATCAAATCACTACGCCCCATGCGCTTTAACGCTTTTTGTAATACACCCCAATTCTCAGGGTCATGGTAGCGCAAAAAAGCTTTATGCAACTTGCGTTGTTGCCCACTGCGCGGGGTTTTTACCGACTCGGACTGTCGAGTGATTTTCTTAAGCGGATTTAATTCAGTGTGATACATGGCGGATGCTATTGCCAAAGGAGTAGGGATAAAGGCCTGCACTTGATCAGGCTTAAAGTCATTACGTTTTAACCAAAGCGCTAAATTTAGCATATCCTCATCACTGGTTCCTGGGTGAGAGGAGATAAAATAAGGGATTAAATATTGGTCTTTACCTGCTTGCTTAGAGTAACGATCAAACAGTTTTTTAAATTGATGGTAAGAGCCAATACCAGGCTTCATCATTTTTGACAGAGTGTTATCTTCAGTATGTTCGGGTGCAATTTTTAAACGTCCACCAACATGGTGAGTTACCAACTCTTTAATGTATTCTGGATCCTTGACAGCCAAATCATAGCGCAAACCTGAGGCAATAAAAACACGCTTAACCCCTTTCAAGCTACGAGCGCGTCGGTACAATTTAGTTAGTGGCTTATGATCCGTTCCCAGATTTGGGCAAATACCAGGATAGACACAAGAAAGGCGACGACAAGCAGTTTCTATTTTAGGATCTTTGCATTGCAGACGATACATATTGGCCGTAGGGCCACCAAGGTCAGAGATATTGCCTTTAAAATCTTCATCTGTATCGCGGATGGTTTCAATTTCACGAATCACAGAGTCTTCAGAACGGCTTTGAATAATGCGTCCTTCATGCTCGGTAATAGAGCAAAAAGTGCAGCCACCAAAGCAACCACGCATAATATTTACTGAAAAACGGATCATATCAAAGGCAGGAATTTTCAGCTTGCCATAAGCGGGATGCTGTTTACGCGTATAAGGCATCTCAAATACGCTATCAAATTCCTCCATAGACAGGGGAATCGGTGGCGGATTTAGCCAAACATCGCGCTCACCATGGCGCTGCACTAGTGCACGAGCATTTCCAGGGTTTGTCTCTAAATGAAAAACACGTGACGTATGCGCATATAGATAGCGGTCTGTTGCCACCTGTTCAAAAGAAGGCAGGCGAATAACCGACCTTTCTCGCTCTAATCCCTTGGTGCGGTGATCAAAATCGATAACTTGAACTGCCCCATGATTGGCATCAATTTTACTAGGTTTGGCCTGGCTATTCTTATCGCCACAACCCCGCTTATCCTTGGTAGATGTGTCTGCGTAAGGATCCGTTTGTGGGTGAACTAGGCTCTTATCGGCATCAATTTCACTTGAATCCAGCACTGTCCAGCCTTCAGGAATACCTTGGCGCATATAAGCCGTGCCACGAATATCAGTGATTCCTTTAATGTTCTCACCTGCCGCAACCCGGTGTGCGACCTCAACGACAGCGCGCTCAGCATTGCCAAAAAGCAATAAATCTGCCTTGGAGTCAGGAAGAATAGAGCGACGAATCGTTTGCGACCAGTGATCGTATTGCGCAACACGCCTTAAACTGGCCTCAATACCACCAATAATAACAGGAATGCCTTTGTAGGCCTCCTTGGCACGTTGAGTATAAACAGTAGTCGCGCGATCAGGGCGCTTGCCCGCCATAGCACCTGCAGTATAAGCGTCATCAGAACGCGGCCTTTTCTCAGCCGTGTAATGATTCACCATAGAATCCATATTGCCTGATGCAACAGCAAAAAATAAACCAGGCTTTCCTAATTGACGAAAGGCGTCCGCTGAATGCCAATCAGGCTGAGAAATAATCCCCACACGAAACCCTTGCGACTCCAGCAAGCGACCAATAATTGCCATACCAAAACTAGGGTGATCTACATAAGCATCTCCTGTTATGATGATGATATCACAGCAATCCCACCCCAGCTGGTCCATCTCTTTACGAGACATCGGCAGCAATGGTGCAGGAACGAGCCCTTTCTTATGAGGCCAAAATTTTGGGTAAGAATGGAGATTTTTAGGCGATAACGACATGATGTTAAATTATACAGTAACGGGTCAATCGTTTACTCAGCCTGAAATTAATGAGCCCAGTTTGATGCAGCTATAAATACCGGGCAAGGCGCCCGCGATTATCACCAAATAACTTTAATCATCAACTTTGGTAAATACCCACCTCTATCGTCACCGATTGAACTTGTGGATGTTGTTGTTGAAGTTGATGGGTTAAGTCTTCAATCATATGATCAATACGGCGCACTGTTGCAAATACCGCGGAGCGTTCGTCCCGAAACTCAACATCGCCTGCAATATTGGCCTTTACATGCTCAATATCGGATTGGATGTTGTTAATTAGAGACTCCTCTCTAACCTCTACCTCGGCAACGAGCACAATGTTGTTTTCATCCATAATAATAGATTTAACATCGTGACAAAGCTCAACTTCATTGTGTTCTCTACAAATATTGGTAAATGTCTGTTCAATCTCTAAATGGCGAATATCGGATAAATAAATCATATTCACTCTACCCAAAAAGACTGCTGCGACACCAAGTAGCATGGCAATGAGAGATGAGAACAAAATATCCCAAAGCGGATTTCCAGTGACGTAAGACAGCGAAATACCGATAAGCGCCAGCAAAATACCGAACATCGCAATACTGTCCTCCAAAATCATGGCCACTAAGGTTGGGTCTTTGGCCTCGCCTATGTACTGAACAACCGAAATATCAATATCTTTGGTTCTTTGACGAAACTCTTTCATCGCTACCCGCCAAGCATTGCCTTCAATAACAAAAGAAATACTGAGAACAATAAACGCCAACAAAATGCCGCTAATATTGAAATTGAGAAAATTGATACTGACAGCCTCAATTTCTGCCTCGCCCATGACTGAGTAAGAATGATAGGCATGATATAAGCCCAACCCAGAGCCAATTGAAAATAGGCCGATGGCTGACCATAAATTCCAAATGAATTTCTTTTGGTTGTGACCAAAGGCATAATCTTGATCGGGTGCCTTTTCACTGGCGATTATACCAAACAATAAAAACAGTTGATTGAGGGTGTCCATTAATGAATGAATAGCCTCATTCATCATCGAAGCCGATGTCGCGACAAAAGCAGAGAGGAACTTGATTATGGTAACTACGGCATTACTGACTATACAAATGACAACAATTTTTTTACTGCTTGATGACACATTAACTCCTTGAGTTTTCAATATTGGTACGCTTCATGGGTTAATCAAAGCTCATAAATGAAGTCTATCTCATCTGCCTTCATTTGTCACAATATTATATTTATTTAAGGGCGGTTACCCCCTTTATTTGAGCTTGCATGGGCTTCAATTCGCTATAATGACTTTCTACTTAAACGGAAGTAATTGAGTAAATATGAGTGATCAGACCCTTGTTTTTTTACTGATTTCCGCCACCTTTGTTTTGTTTATTTGGGGCAAAGTTCGTTATGACATGGTCGCCTTCGGCGCCCTTATTGCTGGCACACTCATTGGCGTTATCCCCACTCAAGAAGTGTTTTCTGGCTTTGGTCATCCAGCGGTTGTTATTATTGCTCTAGTCCTTATTATTAGCAGAGGCTTGGTTCGTTCCGGCTCTGTTGAGCTGATTAGCTCAAAGCTCGCCCATCTTATCAGCGGCGTAAAAACCCATATTGCGGTGATGGGAACTGCCTCAGCAATGCTCTCAAGCATTGTCAACAATGTTGCAGCCTTGGCCATACTCATGCCCGCAGATACCGCACTGAACAAGAAAGCCAACAGAAAACCCTCTGCAACACTCATGGCGCTTGCCTTCACCTCAATATTGGGTGGCATGGTAACAATGATTGGCACCGCCTCAAATGTTGTTATTGCCACCTATCGAGAGGGTGTACTGAATACGCCGTACTCAATGTTTGACTTTGCCCCGGTTGGCTTGATTGTCGCCCTTTCCGGCGTTATTTTTATCGCCTTATTTGGCTGGCGACTAATGCCCAGCCCCAAAGGCTCGAACAAGCTAGACGCTCGACCAGAAGACATCCGACAATATGTGTCCAATGTTGTGGTTGCCGAAGACTCTAATTTTGTCGGCCAATATCTGTCTCATTTGGATGATATTTGCGACGAGGCCAACGTTTCGATTTTAGGCCTTATTAGGAATAATGAGCGACTGGAGGGTGAGGGTTTTATTCGTAATTTTATTATTAATGTTGACGACCTGCTGATTCTAGAAGGTTCCGTTCAAGATATTGATGAGTTTATGAAGCAAACAAAAACTCATTATATTAGCGAAACAGAATCCGACTTTGAATTCACCCACACCTCTCTTATAGAGGCCGTTGCACCGCCCTTTTCACGCTCAATCGGTAGAACCGCCACCCAACTCAGTCTGCTAAAGCTCAGACAAATTTCACTGCTAGGCATTTCTCGCTCTGGTCGATCCATTATTCACCAAGTAAGAAAAACTAAAATCCAACCGGGTGATGTGTTGCTTTTGCACGGCAACAGCGAGCACCTAGAAAGTGCCGTTCAGTGGATGGAGTGCCTAACACTTGAAAGAAAGGATTTGCAAATTCCTCAAAGAAAAAAGGCTTGGATGGCTGTTTTTTCTTTCTTGATTGCTATTATCGCCTCCAGCCTAGGCTATATCAATTTACCGATTGCACTGTCTCTGGTTGTTGTTTTCTATATTGCTGCTAATGTTATCCCTACGATAGAGGTTTATCGCTCCATCAGTTGGCCTGTTATCGTGCTCTTAGGGGCAATGATCCCCATTGGCCAAGCCCTGCAAAGCAGTGGTGGCGCCGAGACCATTTCCAATAGTTTGCTCGCCATTGCAAGTGGCGTATCGCCAGTGGTGATTCTCACCATGATGCTTCTAATCACCATGCTGCTTAGCGCAGTACTCAACAACGTTGCTACCGTACTTGTTGCCGCGCCAATCGGCTTCGAAATAGCCAAAATTCTAAGTGTTAATCCCGATACATTTTTAATGGCGGTTGCGATTGGCGCCTCGTGCGCCTTCCTAACACCTATCGGTCATCAAAACAACACCTTGGTGATGGGTCCCGGAGGGTATCGATTTGGGGATTATTGGAAGCTAGGGCTGCCGCTTGAAATCATTATTACCATTGTCGCCATTCCAGCGCTGCTTTACTACTGGCCACTCGACGCTTTGCCGCTATAAACCCCCCCACTTAACAGTTTATTGAAAAGATTCAAAGCAAGAGGTTGATGCGGTAAAATTTTTGTTATTTTTCAGCTGCTTTCATGTCACTTTTAGACTTAGATGCAACCGCATCATTTCAAAATTTAATCCTTAAATTACAAGCATTCTGGGCTGAAAAAGGTTGCGCCGTAATGCAACCTTTTGACATGGAAGTTGGCGCCGGCACATTTCATCCCGCAACATTTCTGCGCTCGATTGGTCCTGAACCCTGGAAAGCCGCCTACGTTCAACCCTCTCGTCGTCCGACCGATGGCCGTTACGGTGAAAACCCAAATCGCCTGCAGCACTACTACCAGTTTCAAGTACTAATGAAGCCTTCACCGAGCGACATCCAAGACCTCTATCTTGAATCCCTTTCAACCATTGGCATCGATCTCAGTGTTCACGACGTGCGTTTTGTTGAAGATAACTGGGAGTCGCCGACATTGGGCGCCTGGGGTTTGGGCTGGGAAGTTTGGTTAAATGGCATGGAAGTTTCACAATTTACTTATTTTCAGCAAGTTGGCGGCCTAGCTTGTAAGCCAATTTCAGGTGAGCTTACTTATGGCCTTGAAAGGCTGGCGATGTATCTACAAGGTGTTGACAGTGTTTATGACCTTGTTTGGACACAAGGTTTAAGCTATGGCGATGTATTTCATCAAAACGAAGTGGAGCAGTCAGAATACAACTTTGACATTGCCGATACCGAAGTGCTTTTTCGACAATTCGATGAAGCCGAGGTGATGAATTCACAACTAATTGAAAAAGAATTACCCTTTCCTGCTTACGAACAAGTAATGAAAGCCTCGCATTTGTTTAATTTACTCGATGCAAGACACGCCATTAGTGTTACTGATAGAGCGCGTTTTATACGTCGCGTTAGAGCAATGAGTCAAAAAGTAGCGCAAGCGTATTACGACTCAAGAGAACGACTTGGCTTTCCACTTGTCAAGGAATAACAAACAGTTTTAATGAGACTTTTTCATTACCCGTACCAAAAAGTACTTAAATACTCAAAGAGTCAATTTGCTATTTACTGGCTATGTGCTATCAGCTTTATAGAGTCCTTTATATTACCCCTGCCGTTGCAAGATGTTTTGCTGGCGTCAATGTCACTGCAAAAACGAAACAAAGCCTACTACTACGCACTTTTTTGCACACTAAGCTCCGTTTCCGGCGCCATGATCGGCTACTACTTAGGTGTTTACTTCATTGATTTATTACTGCCATTTATAGAGAAATTTGGCTATCTTTCTCAACTTAATCAAGCCGAGAGTTGGTTTATCAAGTACGGTATTTGGATTATTTTGATTGCTGGCTTTAGCCCCGTGCCTTATAAAATTTTCACCATCGCCGCAGGCATGCTCTCAATGGCACTTTTACCTTTTATTCTCTTCTCACTCATTGCCAGAGCTGCGCGTTATTTCCTAATTGCCTTTCTCGTAAGAAAATTTGGCAAACAGTGTGATGCATGGTTAAATAAAAACATCGACAGATTGGGTTACATCTTAATCGTCATTATTGCAATAGGACTTTGGTATGTCTACTAAATTACTGATCGCTACACTGTGCTTATTCCTCTCGGGGTGTTTTACCAACGACCCAAACAAGGTTGTTGTTGAAGACCGATCATTTAACAAAGAAAATGCCGTAAGTTCGTTCGAAGTTGAAGATGCTCGAACCATTATCGAGCCAACCGAACCCGTAAAAGTAGGCACAGCCAAGGCCAAGACAGAAAAGAAACTAGCGAAACAGAAAAGCAGTTGGTTCATTCCTGTGGATGCTGAAATCTTAAAAAAATACTCACCAGACGATCAACACCTGGGCATTACTTTTGCCACCGAACCAGGCCAAGAAGTGCGTGCAATTCGTGATGGCACAGTGGTTTATAGTGGAAGCAAGATGAAAAGTTACGGAAAAATGATTATTATTAAGCACGCTTTTGGCTTTTACAGCTCCTACACTCAAAATCAATTACTTCGCACTCGTGAAGGTGACCACGTCGAGAAAGGGCAAGTGATTGCTTTAACAGGAAAAAATCCTTTCTATTTCGAAATGAAAAAATACTCAGACCCCATTAATCCATTAAAATACTTGAAATGAGCGAATTCATCCAAAACATCACCCCGATTCAAATGACCGGCGTCCTTTTCATGGTGGCGCTTGTTGCCCACTTTGGTCTAGGCGTTGCGCTTAAATTAATTACCAAACACACAGGAAAAACCAAAACACAAATAGATGACTATTTAATTGCGTCTCTTTCGGCGCCGCTAAAAGTACTGATTTGGTTTGGCTGGGTTTACTTCTCAGCGATTGCCCTTAAAGATGAAAACCCGGTGCTCGTCCAAGTTATTGACTATATCGATATCATTCCAATCCTCATTCTAACTTGGGCGGTGATTAGACTGATTTCAAGCATTGAGAGTTTTATGCTGGAGCGAGAAGGTAGTGTCGATAAAGACTCCGTCCGACTCTTTACTCGCCTTTTCAAAATGTTGGTTGTCTTTGCCATCATTCTTGGTGTAGCGCAGTATTTCGGTTTTGCAGTCTCCTCAATTATCACTTTTGGTGGTGTCGGTGGTATTGTTATTGGCTTCGCTGCAAAAGACATGCTTGCCAATGTGTTCGGTGGCTTAATGATTCAAATGGACAAACCATTTTCCACCGGTGATTGGATTCGCACAACGGATTCCAGTATTGAGGGCATGGTGGAAAAAATCGGCTGGCGGATGACTCGTATTCGCACCTTCACCAAAAACCCGGTATACGTACCCAACTCTATTTTTGCGACGATTCCGATCGAAACACCTTCCCGTATGACCAACCGTCGCATCAATGAAATTATCGGCATTCGTTATGATGACATCGCACAAATGCCAAGTATTATTGAAGAGGTTGAGGAGTTGATGAACAATCACGAACACATTGACCACAGCGAAGCTTGTCGTGTTTATTTTGATGTGTTCAACGCCTCATCACTCGACTTTGTTATTTACGCCTTCAGCTCGGTGACCAACTCCACAGAGTTTAAGCGCATTAAAGGTAAAATGTTGCTTGATATTGCCGCCATCATCGCCAAACATGGTGCGGAAATTGCCTATCCAACGCAAACTCTGCATATACAAAAATAAACGTTATGACCATCTCTAAATTACACATTCGCACCTTTGGGTGTCAAATGAACGAGTACGACTCCAATAAAATGAGCGACGTGCTCAAACACTCTCATGGCCTTGCGCTAACCGATGACGCTAAAGAAGCTGATGTGTTATTGCTTAACACTTGCTCCATCCGAGAGAAGGCTGAAGAAAAGTTATTTCACCAATTGGGTCGTTGGAAAAAATTCAAAGACAAAAACCCCAACCTGGTGATTGGCGTTGGTGGCTGCGTAGCCTCTCAAGAAGGTGAATTGATTCTCAAAAGAGCGCCTTATGTGGATCTTATTTTTGGCCCGCAAACACTGCACAGACTACCCAATATGCTCAATAACGTGCTTGAAAAGAATCAGGTAAGTATTGATATCTCTTTCCCAGAAATTGAAAAATTTGACCACCTTCCAGAGCCTGAAGTTAAAGGCGCGTCTGCCTTTGTCTCTATTATGGAAGGCTGTAGCAAGTATTGCACTTTTTGTGTTGTGCCCTACACTCGCGGCGAAGAGGTTTCTCGTCCGTTTAATGACGTCATTCACGAAGTGGAAGTATTAGCGGCGCAAGGCGTAAAAGAAGTTAATCTATTAGGGCAAAATGTTAACTCTTACCAAGGCTTAATGGACGATGGTGAAATGGCTGACCTAGCCCTTCTCATCACTATTGTTGCCCAAATTGACGGCATTGAACGCATTCGTTTCACCACGTCACACCCAGTAGAATTTAGCGATCGACTGATTGAGGCCTATCGAGACGTACCAGAGCTTGTTTCGCATTTACATCTACCAGTGCAAAGCGGCTCGGACAAAATTCTCGGTCTAATGAAGCGCGGCCACACAGCGATAGAATACAAATCCAAACTGAGAAGACTCAAAGAAATTCGCCCAGATATTTCGTTCTCATCGGATTTTATTATCGGCTTCCCAGGCGAGAGCGAAGACGACTTTACTCAAACCATGAAGCTTATCAACGATGTTGGTTTTGACAAATCCTTCAGCTTTATTTACTCTAAACGTCCCGGCACCTTGGCAGCAAGCTTTCCTGATGACGTTAGTGAAGAAGTTAAAAAACAGCGCCTAGCCATTGTGCAAGACACACTCAGTGAAAGCACCGACGCGATATCCAAATCAATGATTGGCAGCGTACAAAAAGTGCTCGTTGAAGGAAAGTCTAAAAAGGGAAATACCTTAAGCGCTCGTACAGAGAATATGCGTACCGCACATTTTGCTGGCGATGAGGACCTTATTGGTCAGATCGTTTCAGTGAAAATTACAGACGGCACTGGTAACTCTCTACAAGGTGAGTTGGTTAGTCAGCCTGCACTAACCACAGTTTAGAGTACCAATAATAACGCCCCTTCTGCTTAGAGGGCACGGTGCAATTATAACGACTTCTGCCTTTCGATAAAGGCCCAACGGCCTGTACTGTCACCTCATCCACACCTACCCAATGAATCTCTGGGGCGCCTTGCCCTGCAGCAAAACAAGCGAACTGATAGCGCTCGTTGGCATTCATGGGCCTTGTAAATTTCAACGTTAATAAAGGCCTATCACCCTCACTAATAAGCATTAATTTTGGCTGTTCAGAAGCAATCGGCATTGGCAACGAGTTGACCTTCAAGGTAAAGCTACTCATTTTTGCGTAAGACCCTGCCATGGCATAACGTGGCAAATTCAGCCAATCACTATGCACGCCGATAGCGCCAGACTGTTGGCCAAAACTCACATAATCCAACGCTTGCAATTGACCATAAGTAACGTCATCAAACTCCCCATAAGGGTATGCGAAGAATTTGGTTTGAACGCCCAATTCCGCCTCGAGTCTTTTTTGTGCACCAGTAATTTCCGCAGCAATCACTTCGCTCTTTTTACCCACTAGGTGTGAATGACTAACGCCGTGATTGTAGGTGGCAATTAAATCCGACATTTCATCAAGCCGCTGCCACGACATCATCGCTGGAAAGTGATTATCTATCGCCTCTGTTGCAACAAATACAGCCATCGGCATTTGAAACTCTTTGAGTAAAGGATAGGCATTGTCGTAAATCGATTGATAACCATCATCAGCCGTCAAGCTCACGCATTTACCAGGCAAGACTCTCCTTTCCTGCAGTGCACTGATAACCTCATCTAAAGGCAATACCTCAAAGTCATTGTCTTGCAAGTAGCTTAAATGCTCGCGAAAAAGCTCCGGCGATACACTAGTGGATTTTGGGCCATCATCAGTAAAACGATGATAAACCAGTAAAACACAATGATCATCCCCAGCAATAGCTTGCTGTGGAAAAACACCGAACAAAGAACATAGCGCGGCCAGTAGGATTTTTCGATAATAACGCATCTGAAACATCATAAATGAAACTCAACAATAGTTTGTGTAAATTATTGTTGTTTACAGCTCAAAGCAGTAAAATATAATTAATGAAATTTACACTCGATATTCAAAGCTCCGACCAATTAGCCAATATTTGTGGCTCCCTCGATAAAAATCTTGAAAACATCGCAAAAAGCTTTGATGTAACTCTCTCCAATAAGGGTGCTGAATTTAGCATTAAAGGCGATAACGCCCACTTAGCTATCAATGTCCTACAAGATCTCTTGTTGCAGTCTAATGGTAAAATGCTTGAGCTTAGTGATATCGACCTCAGTATTAAATCGCAAAAAAATGGCAATGACTCCTCAAAGGTTGTCACTATTAGAACCGCACGCAAACACGTGCACATTCGCAGCGCCAATCAACAAACCTATGTCAACGCCATTGATGAAAAAGACGCTACTTTTGGTGTGGGACCAGCGGGCACAGGAAAAACATATTTAGCCGTTGCAAGAGCCGTAGAAGCACTTGGCAACTCCAGTGTTAGAAGAATTATTTTGGTCAGACCCGCCGTTGAAGCGGGAGAAAAACTGGGCTTCTTGCCCGGCGATTTAACCGAAAAAGTTGATCCTTATTTGCGTCCAATTTACGATGCATTGTATGAGTTTCTTGGCTTTGAAAAAGTCGCCAAATTACTGGAAAAAAACATTATCGAAGTTGCGCCACTCGCTTTTATGCGTGGTCGCACACTGAATGAAGCCTTCATTATTCTTGACGAGGCGCAAAACACCACCATTCCACAAATGAAAATGTTTTTGACGCGTATGGGCTTTGGTTCAAAAATGGTGATTACTGGTGATGTAACACAGATTGATTTGGCCAACCCTAAGCAATCTGGCTTGCTGGATGCGATGAGGATCTTAAAAGATGAAAAGCGAATTGCATTCTGCTATTTTGAGGCTAAAGACGTTGTTAGACATAGCCTTGTGCAGCGCATTGTCAAAGCATACGACAACGCAGAATGACTAGGGCTGTCAATAAAATCATTGTCGGTTTGTCCGGTGGTGTTGACTCTTCCGTTACCGCCCTTTTGTTACTTAAGCAAGGTTACGAAGTAGAGGCCTTGTTTATGAAAAACTGGGAAGAAGACGACAGTTCGGAGCATTGCTCTGCCGCACAAGATCTAGCCGACGCCAAACAGGTTGCTGGAAAGCTAGGTATTAAACTGCACACCGTTAATTTCGCTCATGAATACTGGGAAAACGTTTTTGATCATTTTCTAGAAGAGCACAAAAAAGGGCGAACGCCCAATCCAGATGTACTGTGCAACCAACACATTAAATTCAAGGCTTTTCTTGACCACGCGAAAGACTTGGGCGGGGATAAAATTGCCACCGGCCACTACGCTAGAATTATTGAAAAAAAAGGCCGATATCAATTACAAGCGGGACTCGATGATAGCAAAGATCAAAGCTACTTTCTCCACCTTTTAAATCAAAAACAATTGTCGCAAAGTCTGTTTCCACTTGGCGAAATAGACAAAACCGAGGTGCGAGAAATCGCCACAAAAAATGGCTTTGTGACAGCTGAAAAGAAAGACTCAACCGGTATTTGCTTTATTGGTGAGCGTCACTTTTCCGAGTTTTTAAACAACTTTTTACCGAAGGAAAAAGGCAATATTATTGACGAAAATGGCCGCTTTATAAAGCACCACCACGGTATCGCTTTTTATACTGTTGGCCAAAGAAAAGGCCTGGAAATTGGCGGTGGCTTCAGCGACTCACCCGAGCCTTGGTTTGTTGCTGAAAAGCGCATTGAAAGCAATGAAATAGTCGTCGTTCAGGGCGATCATCCATTACTCTATCACAACACGTTAATCGCTGATGGTGTTCACTGGATTGGCGAAAAACCCAATCTTCCACACGATTGCAGTGCCAAAATTCGTTACCGTCAAGCCTCACAAAATTGCAAAATTGAAATACTTGAAAGTGGCGAAATGAAAGTGCACTTTGAGGCCACCCAAAGAGCCATCACCGAAGGTCAATCGCTTGTACTTTACGACGGCGCCGTTTGTCTTGGTGGTGCTGTCATCAAATCAAAGCACAATGAGTAATCATCAACAACAAACTTTGGCATTAGCGAGCTTACTGCAAAGCACGGCATTAGTTCATCAGCTAGCCTCTACCGGCCAATGCGATTCACGGGGAAATCGAGCAAGTCTTGGCAGTATTGTTAATCAAAGCACTCAAATTGAGGATATTTTTAAGTCGCCAGAGGATTTAAAAGTTGGCCTTAATTCTCTAAAAACACTCTTGGATTCAAAAACGAAAAGTGTACAAAACATCGCGCTTTACGCTATTTCTTTGATCAATCTCGAAAAGAAATTAATGAAACAAAGTCAATTATTAACAAAAATCTCGAGCGAGATTGCCTTTATCAACAAACAAGAGTTTTTCGAAATCCACCACGCCAACTCAATCGCCAGACTGGCAGAACTCTATAAAAACACACTGGGTAGTCTTAATCCAACGGTTATGGTCAAAGGTGAGCAAATCTATCTAAGCAACCAGCATACCGCGAACAACATTAGAGCGTTATTATTGGCAGGCATACGTGCGGCGTCATTATGGAAGTCCCTGGGTGGCAAGACTTGGCACTTGGCACTCAATAAAAAGAAAACTTTACAAACTATCAACTCTCTTGAGGCCTAAGCACGCAAAACTAATGCTTGCATAAACCCAACTAAGACTTTATAATCTATCGTTTTGTAATTTACCTTTAATTAAAGATAATATGGCCAATTCAGCAGGTTCTAAAAAACGCGCAAGACAAGCAGTTAAACGCAACAAGCACAACTCTCAAATCAGAGCTAAAGTACGTACTTTTATTAAGAAAGTAACTTACGCGATTGAAGCTGGCAACAAAGAAGAAGCACAAACCGGTTATGCATCAATGCAAAAAAATGTTGACCAAGCGGTTAGCAAAGGTCTAATGCATAAGAACCAAGCAGCGAGAAGAAAGTCTCGCCTTGTTGCACAGATTAAAGCACTTTAAGAAACACCTAATTACTGACTGATAAAACCATCAGGATAGCAATTCAATAGCACATTCGTTGCTATAATAAAGCCCTCTAGCGAGGGCTTTTTTTATGCATGGTATTTACTTAAACAATGGTTAGTGAAAACGACAAATCGTTATTCAGAAGTTCGATTGATAAGCAGATGCCAATCGACAAAGACGGCAACCAAGAGCCGAAATCAACAACCACACATTTTGCAGAGCCATTTGAGGCCTACAGTTATTTGTCGGAAGCAAACATTTCTGGCTCAGAAGTTGTTAGTTACGCACAAGACGGCATGTCGCCAAAAACCATTAAAAAAATGAAGCAAGGAAATCTTGAGTATGCACCAAGTCTTGACCTTCATGGGCAAACTGTGGAAGAGACTTGTCAGTCGTTATCCAAATTTCTGCACTACCATCGTGATGAGCGCTTTATTCAAATAATCCACGGTAAGGGCTACCACTCGAACCAAGGCCTATCGATCATAAAATCGCAAGTGGTTAGTTACCTTAAGCAGCACCCGCAAGTACTGGCCTTTTGCTCATGCCCACAAAAAGATGGTGGCACCGGCGCCGTTTTTGTTTGCCTTAAAGCCGATGTTTAACCTGGATGAAATTTACAGCGTTTCAGACTTCCTAGGACTTTGCCGCCGCACCGTTGAACACAATATCCCTCACTGCTGGGTGCAAGGTGAGATCTCAAACTTATCAAGACCTTCTTCGGGACATTGGTATTTTTCACTAAAAGACGAGCGCGGCTCTATCCGCTGTGCGCTGTTTCGACTTAACCAACGAAAACTCAAATTTGCTCTTGAAAACGGCATGTCTGTCATCCTTAGGGGTGCGCCCACGGTTTACGAAGCACGTGGTGATTTTCAAATGGTTGTGCAACAACTTGAACCTGCTGGTATTGGCAATCTTCAGCTGGCTTTTGACCAATTAAAAAACAAACTACGAGCAGAGGGTTTGTTTGATGCAGAACACAAGAAGCCTCTGCCAACCTTAGTTAACTCTATTGCTGTTGTTTCGTCGGCAAATGGCGCCGTTATTCACGATATTGTCAATGTGCTCAATAAACGTTACCCTTTTGCCAAGATCAAACTCTACGACACTCTGGTGCAGGGGGATGGTGCCCACCTGCAAATTATCAAAGCATTGCAAATGGCCGAGACTGACAAGCGCTCTGATGTGGTCATCCTGGCGCGCGGTGGTGGCTCAATGGAGGATCTTTGGGCATTTAACGAAGAGAGCCTTGCCAGGGCAATTTTCGCCTGTAAAAAGCCAGTTATAAGCGCCATTGGACATGAAACCGACACCACCATTGCCGATTTTGTCGCCGACGCAAGAGCGCCGACACCGAGTGCGGCTGCAGCATTGGTAACGCCTGATAAAATTGAACTTCTAAATCAATTAGCAAAACTCAAACGAAACTTGGCCAGCACTTTGGGCCAATCATTTGAAAAAAATCAATTCTTATTACAACAGCTGCAGCTAAGAATTATTGATCCCAGCCAAGAACTGCAGCGCAAGGCGCAAAGACTGGATGAAGCAGAGGCAAGGTTGACTCGAACCATTAAGACACTAAAAACCTTAAATCAAGCCAAATTGAAGGCACTCAATAACGAACTTCACCAACGCTCGCCCGCACGATTTATTACTTATAAAATCGAACAAAGTAAGCTTGCGCACGAACGACTACTTAAAGTTGGCGCTAAATATTCCGATCTATTCAAAAGCGAACTCAAACACCTTAATACCCAATTGCATCAAAATATGGCGCATTCGTTCGCTGAGCACTCTTCTAAGTTAGGCAGTCAAGCAAAAGCATTGCACATACTCTCACCACTATCTACTTTATCCCGCGGCTATAGTATTACCCATAATGAACAAGGATCTGTCGTTCAGGTCGGAAATGAAATCAACGTCGGTGACGTCATCAGCACCACACTCCATCAAGGCAAACTTCTTTCAAAGGTTTATGATAAAAAAGACAGTTAGTTGTTTTTTATTATTACTACCAACCCTACTTTGGGCCAATATCAGCGTAACAATCGATTCAACGCCAGGTGGTATCGCACAAATTACCTTTGAATCAAAGCAAATCAATCCCAAAGCCTTTTATGGCAATGTGCCACTTTATGTTCAATCTCTAGATGAAAATAAATATCAAGCGCTAATTGGCCTGCCTTTGATGACAAAGCCCGGCAGCAAGCGTATCACCATCCAAGGCAACGAGGGGGGCTACGCTTTTATAGAGGTTGTCAATCCAAACTATCCAGATGAATATTTCGAGACAACTGTTAACGTTAGCGATAACCAAGATTCGAGCAGTGTGCGAATTAAAACCGAAAGGGCACTGTTCGCCAAGACGCGTAAAACTTTCAGCAAGCAACCATTAAGCGAGGGTTATTTCGTCTCACCAACCAATGGCCGGTTAACGAGCGTATTTGGCGTTAACCGGTATTATAATGGCGAAAAAGGCTTGCCACATATCGGTCTCGATATTGCCAACATTTTAGGCACACCAGTCAATGCCAGCGCCTCCGGTCGAGTTATCCTTGTTTACGATTTTTATTATCTGGGAAAAACAGTGTTTATTGATCACGGCCAAGGACTGCTCAGCAGCTACAGCCATCTGAGTGAAGTCAACGTAATTGAGGGTCAGACCTTACGAAAGGCGCAGGAGTTAGGTAAAATTGGCACGACTGGTCGCTCAACGGGTCCACACCTTCATTGGGGTGTCTTTCTGAATCAAGTGGCTATTAACCCTGAATTATTGTTACTGTAAGTATGAAATCAAACATCTCACTTGTCAGCCGATTAGGCGCCATCACCTATGATTTTTTCTTAGTGTTTTCACTGGTTTTTTGCATTGGTCTTTTTGTCGTTATTGTTATTCAAGATGGCACAAAGAGCCCACTTTTTTTCTTGCTAATGCTGGTGCTAACTTATGGCTATTTTGCGCTATCATGGGCTAAAGGCAGACAAACACTTGGGATGAAGGCGTGGAAATTTGAGATTATGCAGGCTGACAGAAAAAGCATTACTTACGCACAATCACTGGTTAGATTCATACTGGCACCCTTGTCTCTAGCGTGCTTCATCTTTCCGCTGTTCAACAAAGACAGACTACCACTGCACGATTACTTTTCAAAAACGTACCTACAATCAACCAAAAAATAAATGGCTTTCGAGTCTCAACAAGGCATTATTGGATTCATTATTAAGTACAAGTTCGCGCTTGTATTTGCAGTCATTTTTATCGCTCTTTTTAGGCAAAATATTTGGATTAACGGCTTTCCGATGGTGATTCACGATCGACAAAATACAATCGATAACATCATTGCTGATAACGGTAAAATTCAAAAGGAAAACCAAGTCTTATCCCAGCAAATTAACAACTACCTTGATGGCGACTTAATCTTGATAGAGTCTCGAGCGCGTTATAAATACGGACTGGTTAAAGACGGTGAAACTTACTATCAAATCAATGCAATTGTTGAGAGGGATGAGAGTCATGAAGTGTCTATAATAAAGCCTATCAATACAGAGCCTGAATAGGAATTATTAAACCCCCATGCCAGATAATAATTGTTTCTTAATTATTCCAGCCAGTGGCAGCGGTTCGCGCATGAAGGCAAGCATGCCAAAACAGTATTTGAGACTTGAAAATGGCCTGAGTATCCTCGACCAAAGTCTAAAAACACTGCTTAAGATGGATGACATTCTTGGTTGTGTCGTTGCCATACCTCAAGACGACGAGCACTTCCACACTTCCGCTTATCAAAAACATGGAAAAATGTTGGCCATAACTGAAGGCGGTCAAGAGCGCTTTCATTCTGTATTAAACGCCCTGAATACTTTATCGGAATTTGCCAATGAAGACGACTGGGTGTTGGTACACGATGCTGTCAGGCCTTGCGTTAAAGCGAGCGACGTTCAATCACTTATCAACGAATTAAGGCATGGAGTTGACGGCGGCATCCTAGCAACACCTGTGGTGGATACGTTAAAACTCGCTGATAACGCCGAGGTGCAACAAACCGTTGATAGAGAGGGCTTGTTTCAAGCGCAAACACCGCAAATGTTTAAATTTGGGGTACTGGTTAAGGCGCTAGAAAATGTGATTAGCAACAACAGTCACATTACGGACGAAGCCGAGGCGGTTGCGCAGATCGGTGGCAAAATTAAAGTTGTCTTGGGTTCAAAAAATAATATCAAAATTACGGTTACTGACGATTTGCAATTAGCTAACTACTACATAGACAGCAACAATGAAAATTAAAACGGGACTTGGTCAAGACTCTCACGCCTTTGAGCCTGGGTTAGGAAAGGCGCTAATCTTGGCGGGTGTTACATTCGATTACGAAAAAGGCCTGAGAGGGAATAGTGATGCCGATGTTGTTTTGCACTCTTTAACTAACGCAATCTCAAGCATCACCGGCAGAAATATTTTAGGAAAAATCGCAGACGAGCTTTGCCAGCGAGGAATTACAGATTCTTGCAAATACTTGCAGTGTGCGCTTGATGATTTGAACGATTGGCAAATCGAGCACATTGCAATTTCATTGGAGTGCCTTGAGCCAAAAATATCGCCTCAAATCGAAAAAATGAAAAGCAATATTGCTGAGCTATGCAAAATTAGCACCAGCGATGTTGGTATTACCGCCACTACAGGAGAAGGTTTGACAGCCTTTGGTAGAGGTGAAGGTATTCAGGCATTAACCATTATTACCGTTAGCAAAAAATGAAATTAATAGATATTCCTACACGATCAAAAATACAAAAAATTCACTTCATCGGTATCGGTGGTACAGGCATGAGTGGCATTGCTGAGGTTCTGAATAACTTAGGCTATGAAATTTCAGGCTCTGATTTACAGCCCAATGCTGTGACTAAGCGCCTTGAGAAATTAGGCTGTGAAGTAATGTACGGTCAAAAAGCCGAGAATATCACCGGTAAGCAAGCGGTTGTTGTCTCTTCTGCTATTTCAAAAAACAATCCAGAGCTGGAAGCTGCCAAAGAGAATCACCTGCTGATTGTACCTCGCGCTGAAATGTTGGCCGAATTGATGCGTTTTCGCTTTGGCATTGCGGTTGCCGGAACCCATGGAAAAACAACCACAACCAGCCTTATCGTTCATATTTTGAGTGAAGCAAAACTTGATCCAACTTATGTTATTGGTGGCATTCTCAATGCCACTGGCATGAATGCCAAATTGGGAAAAAGTGATTATTTAGTGGCGGAAGCCGATGAGAGTGACGCTTCATTTTTGCACTTACAGCCGATGCTTAGTGTAATTACCAATATTGACGAAGATCACATGGAGACCTATGAACACAATTACGACAATCTAACCAATGCCTTTGTTAGCTTTACCTCCAACCTGCCTTTTTACGGGGTTTGTGTTGTTTGTGTAGACGACCAAGGCGTACAAGATATTCTGAAAAAGATTCACCGCCCTGTTTTGGGTTATGGTTTTAGCGATGATGCTGACGTGCAGGCGTCTAATGTTGTTCAAAATAAAATGAAAATGACGTTTGATGTGGCGTGCAAAAAACATCAGCAAGATTTTGTTGTCACCCTAAATTTAATTGGCAAACACAATATTCTTAATGCGCTCGCGGCCGTTGCCGTTGCCATTGAGCTTGAGATTCCGCATGATGTCATTCAGGCAGCGTTAGGCAATTTTAGCGGTGTTGCCCGCCGACTGGACTATCACCATAAAATAAAAATTAACGGCCATGCTGTACCCTTGTTTGACGATTATGGCCACCACCCTAACGAAGTAGCAGCCGTGCTAAGTACACTTAGAAACACCTTCACCTCCAATCGCCTTGTGGTTATTTTTCAGCCGCACCGCTACTCACGCACTAAAGATTTGTTTAATGAATTCGTTAGCTGCCTTTCTCGAGTAGATGTTTTAATTTTATTGGATATTTATCCAGCAAACGAAGCGCCCATTCATCAAGTCACGTCCGCAGCGCTTGCCGATTCTATTCGACAAAGAAGTTCGATTGACCCAATTGTGCTTGGCGGCAGTCAAGAAATACTCGACGTGCTACCGAATGTTGTTTTGGCTGAAGACATACTTTTGACATTAGGTGCTGGCGATGTTCATAAAATACCGCACGAATTGATCGAACATTTTGGGTGTCAGTAAGTATGATTTTAATGGAAGAGCCAATGGCTAAACACTGCTCGCTGAGGGCGGGCGGTCTTGCCAGTGAATTCTTTGCGCCGACCGATATTGGTCAACTCTCAAGCCACTTAAAGAAAAACAAAAAAACGATTATTTTCATCGGCTTAGGGAGTAATTTACTCATTCGTGATAATGGCTTTGATGGTCTGATCGTGCACACCAAGCACCTAAAAGGCCTTAATTTTACCAATGGCGCAATAGCAGCAGAAGCCGGCACAACACTTGCCAAGCTTTCCCGATTTGCAGGAGCAAACAATAAGCACGGCGCGGAATTTCTCAGTGCCATTCCAGGAAGCGTTGGTGGTGCATTGGCAATGAATGCAGGTGCTTTTGGCTCAGAAATTTGGCAATATGTCACCTCCGTTACAACAATTGACAATAACGGCAATATTCAACAACGATCGCCTGATGATTTTGCTATCGCTTATCGCAGCGTTAAGGCAGAACATAGTGATGAATTTTTTGTAAGCGCCGAGTTTGACTTTAACCAAGTCGAAAAAAACATCGAAGCGCGCGACTTACTTGATAAACGAAATGCTTCTCAGCCTATCGGGCTACCAAGTTGCGGCAGTGTCTTTAAAAACCCTGATAATAATTTTGCCGCCAAGCTCATTGAGAGCTGTAATTTAAAAGGCTTCTGCATTGGTGGGGCTTGCGTTTCTGACAAGCATGCTAATTTTATTATCAACCAAAACTCTGCCACTGCCCAAGACATAGAAGAGCTTATTCAGCACATCCAAACTACCGTCGCAAACACGCACGATGTCGACCTTGAGCCGGAGTTGGTGATTATATGATTGCAGTACTCATGGGCGGCTATTCTGCCGAGAGGGAAATTTCACTGAAAAGTGGCAAAGCGGTTTATGAAGCGCTTTTGGCAAGCAGCGTTGATTGCTTTGCTTTCGACCTAACGAAAGACAACCTTGAACTACTGTGGGAAAAAGAGTTTGACAAGGCCTTTATCGTACTCCACGGTCGCGGCGGTGAAGATGGCTACATGCAATCTCTTTTAGAAAGTAAAGGTATTCCATTTACTGGCTCCAACAGTTCCGCCTCAGCTTTATGCATGAATAAAGCAATTACCAAAGAAGTTTGGCAGCAACACCTTCTCCCCTTGTCGCCATCCATTGTTGCAAGCAAAGTGAACCCGCCACAGAGTGTTGACATTCCCCTGCCGTGGGCAGTCAAGCCTATTCTAGAAGGATCCAGCATCGGTATCAGCAAAGTAGTCAATGCCAGTGAGTTGGATGATGCTCTTGAATTGGCATGGAAATATGGCGATGCGCTGATTGAACACTGGGTCGAAGGCAGCGAGTACACTGTTGGCATCCTTAATGGAGAGACACTACCTAGCGTGAAAATTATTTCTGATGTTGAATTTTACGATTACAATTCGAAATACTTTAGCGATAACACAGAGTACCTTTGCCCTGCCGATTTAACCGATGAGGAAGAATCCTACTTGCAAACAATTGCAATGGAAGCTTTTCGCGCAACTGGTGCCGCAGGTTGGGGGCGAGTTGACTTCATCATTGACGAAGACAAAACCCCTTATTTGCTCGAAATCAACACCGTGCCGGGTATGACCTCACACTCGCTTGTGCCCATGGCAGCAAAAGCTAGAGGCATGACCTTTGAACAGCTCGTCCTAAGTATCCTCAATGGCTAAGCAACGATTCAATCGCTTAAATAAGCCAAAAAAACCAACCAAAGCTGTTGTTCAACAACTGGGGCGAAAACTGCCATTTTTATTGCTTATTTTGGCTATTGCTGTCATTGGTTACAACCTTCATCACTCGCATTTATTTGAGCCAGAGATTAGCTGGACAATTGACGAAAAACTAAGCAAAAGTGAAATTCACTATGAGCAACTTATTACCCCCCTATTTGACAATAAATATTTAATCAGCTTGGCTGAATTAAAAACAAATCTCGAAGCTGAGCCATGGATTGCAAGCGCTGAAGTTAATCGGTTTTTTTGGAACAAAATTGACATTGAACTTACTGCCCATACCATAGCAATGCGCTGGCAAGACAAAGGTTACATTTCAACGGAAGGTGCACTATTTAAGCCAGAAGTGCTAATAACGTCAGAGACTCCTTTGGCCGTTGTTAATGAAAATGAAACACCCAAATTCTTTGAAGATTACCAGCTGTATCAGGCCATCCTTACGCCACTCGTCATTACAAAGTTTGTACGTGGACAAATAGACACCCTTGCCATTGAGCCCGACGTGGGCATTATTCTAGGACATCAAAAGCAAGAGAGGCGTTTACGGGATTTTGTTAAAGCCTATAACAACCTCAAACAAACTTCTAGAAAGATACGAACAAGAGGAATTTTTGATATGCGCTATGCTAAGGGTTTTGCGCTGAGTTATCAGCAGCAGCAGTAATCATTTGATAGCAAAAAGCCAAATTAATGGCAGACCAATAAAAAATAAGCACTTGCGCAACAATAAACAGGTAAGCATTAAAGCCTAAAGCGTCGACTGCAAGTCCAATCAGAAAGGCAAATGTTGTCGGCAATAGAATTTGGAGAAAGAACAAGTTCATATGAACAACAAAAGGCAAGCTCCAACGAAAACTAAGCTCCCTCCCTAGTGCAATATTAATAAAATTAAGTGTCAGCGGAACAATCAGAAAGTACACTGCCAATTGAACAAAAAATAGCCCTGTAACAAAAGAAGGAAACATCACAGTAAAGCCAATCGTCATAACCAACCCAATATATCTGAAATTTTTCCCAACCTCAAGAACACCATCCAAGACGGAAACAGCACTTGAGCCAAGCAGAACCAAACGAGATACGTTAATTGAAAGCAAGGCGTAACCATAAATAAATAACAGCATATACAGTAAGGTCTTTTCCGGCGGCGCAACCCCTTCAACTACTTGACCAGCAAGTAACTGTGGAATCACTTGCTTGTACCAAATTAACAAGTCAGAAAAAATAAGCAGCAAAGGCAAAGCAAAAGCCAGTGGAATGATAGATATTTCTATAATTTTCCGCCAGTTCACAACACTAAACGCCAAGCTGGCAAGAATGGTTTTTTTGATAGGTAATGTCATCAACTTAAACTCGAATTAACAACACTAATTGTAATTTTTAGCCTTTGGCCCGGATGAATAATACTCGACGTGCCCAGCTTATTCCACTCGCGTATTTGAGCCACCGTTACACTGTACCTGTTGGCAATCTTGGACAAACTATCACCCGACCTGACTTTATAAGTAATCTTACGAGTGATGTCAAGACCGGTTTTGGCTATTTTGGCGAGCTCTGTTTGATTCTTATTTGTCAGCCAAATAACCAGCTCTTTACCTATCGACAAGGGCGCTGATGGTTGAATATGATTCCACCGAACAAGGTCATTAATACTGGCTCCAAACTGTGCGGCAATTTTCCACAAACTATCCCCAGAGACAACTTCGTATACCGCCTTAGAGGCGCTTTTTTGCGCGTTGAGTCGGCTTTTTTCCCTTTGCTCTTCCGACAATGCATAATACGCTTCGCCTTGTTGTGCAAGCGGTACAATGATGTAATCACCCGTACGAATTCTGTCGTCGCGAAGCTCGTTAACACTGATGATCTGCTCTAGTGTTGTGTTGTATTTGCTCGCTAAATAGTTAAGGCTTTCACCCGATTGAATTTGGTGGCGAACCCAACTAATCTGAGGATGCTCACCCGACTCGTTGAGCTTTTTCTCAAAAATTGACACTACCGAATCTGGTAGTAAAAGTGTAAATGGCAAAGTACTTGGTGTTGCCCATCGTCGCAAACCAGGATTGAACGTATAGATCTCATCAATACTTAGCCCTGTCCACTGAGCGATTAACGCCAAATCAAACTGAGAATCCAGCTCAATCTCTTGTAGATAGACTTCATTATCAACCCTCTCGAAACTTTGATTATAGCGAGATGGGTCTTGTAGAATTTTTGCCACTGCTAGTAATTTTGGCACATATCGTTTTGTTTCATTCGGCAACTGCAAGTGCCAGAAATCTGTTTTTTTGCCACTTTTTTTATTGGCGTTAATTGCATTTTGAACTCGCCCAGGGCCAGCGTTGTAGGCCGCAATTGCTAATAGCCAATCACCGCCAAATAACTGATTAAGATTTTTCAAGTATTTTACAGCGGCCTTTGTAGACGCTAGTACGTCACGCCTTCCCGCATACCACCAATCCTCTTCAAGGCCGTACAACTTGCCTGTCGAAGGAATAAATTGCCAAAGCCCCGCGGCCGTGCCGTGAGAATAAGAAAACGGATAATAAGCAGACTCGACAATTGGCAACAAGGCAACTTCAAGCGGTAAACCCTCTTTTTCAACTTCACTCACAACCAAATGAAGGTAGGGTTGTGCGCGTTTACTCACCCTTTCAAGATAATCTGGGTGCTTTACAAACCATGCAATATGCTCATCAACTCGTTGATGATTTTGATTGCCTAGCCTCTGATGATTGGCAATATAGTGCCAAAGATTGGATTCGTCTTTATGAGCCTTTGATGGCGCTGAAATATCAATTAAATTAGCTACATTTCTGACATTATCAACACCGCTTTGACAGCCCGATAATGCCAATACAAGCAATAATAAAAGGGGTCGCACTATTATTTGCTTGAACAAAGTGGTGAATTTGGCGCGCCTTGGCGCGTCGCCCACTCAGCTGATGTGTAAGTATGCATCGCGAGAGCATGGATATGATTTAACTCCTCTTTAAAGAGTTTGTTGATGAAACGATGTCGATCAATCAACTTCATATCGGCAAATATCTCACTCACAACCACCAATTTAAAATGCGACTCCGTAGCGGGTCCTGAATGATTGCTTGACTCATTAATCACTTCTAAGTGGCTGGGCTCTAAAGCAACTTTCAGTTGCTCCTCTAGGTGAGACTGTATGCTAGTCATCAGTATTTTCCTCAAAGGCGTACTCAAAAGCATCCGAGTAGAAATTTTTCTTCGAAAGGCCTCTTTCTAGGCAGCCACTAGCTGCCGATCTGACCATAATAGGCGGCCCACAAGCATAAACCTCATAATCGGATAAATCTGAAAAATCTTGAATGACAATCTCATGAACAAAGCCTTTTTCGCCACCCCAAGAATCATTGGCTTCTGACAAAACAGGGGTATAAGTAATCGACTCAAACTCATTGGCCCATTCAGAAGGCAGGCTAGAATAAATATCTTCCTCAGCTCTAACGCCCCAATAAATATGTATTTTTCTTTGAGAGTCAATAGAGATCAAATGCTCAACAATCGCCTTAATAGGGCCGAAACCAGTACCACCCGCAATTAAGATGGCGGGCTTATCGCTTTCCTCTCTTAAGAAGAAGTCGCCTTTAGGGCCTTCAATTCTAAGAATGGTTTTTTCGGTCAAACTATTAAAAATAAAATTGGTAAATTGACCATCCTCAACCAGTCTAACGTGAAGCTCGATTAAGTTAGAGTTAACAGGCGCATTGGCAATTGAAAAGGCGCGAGGCTCAAAATCAGAATGCTCTAGATCGAGGTATTGTCCTGCTAAATATTGCAAAGATTGAGCGCCTGGAATCTTAAGCATGATTTGAATCACGTCGTGGTTGAGTCGATTAATCTGCTCTACCTTGCAAGGTAGTGAACGAACCTCAATATTTGCCAAATCATCCAACTCATCAACATTAATATACAAATCACTCGTCGCTTTGCACTGGCAAAGCAGCGCCATGCTGGCCTCTAAATCTTGCTTTGTAAGCGCTGGAGGCACATCGCCATCGTATTCAATGTCACCGTTTAAAACAACGGCTTTGCACTTACCGCAAAAACCATTTTGACAACCATAGGGAAAGTTAAGTCCATGCACAAGAGCGTCATCTAAAATTGGCCCGTCACCCGCGCTCTGAAAGGATTTTCCACTGGCCTGATTTAAGACTGTAAACATCGTATTGAGTAATATAAAAATTTAGGGGTATTATAAAGTTAAGTTAGGAAACCTGCTTGACTATACGAAACTTACCCTAAAGGAGGCTACGCACTGCCCTATGGGCATACAGTTAAGTTAAGCAACTTGCTTGGATTACGCAACTTATGCTCCTTGAGTATAATTAAGAACCCTTTAATGTAAGCCTAGTATGCATATGAGTTTATCGCCTAATAATTCGGTCATTTTTTTAATGGGCCCGACCGCTTCGGGAAAAACAGAGTTAGCCATCGAGCTGTGCAAGCACTTTGACGCTTATTTGATTAGTGTGGATTCGGCTCTAATCTATCGCACAATGGATATTGGCACCGCCAAACCCGACGCCGACACCTTGCAAAAATACCCGCATGCGCTGGTCAACATTTGCGAACCAGAGGATTCTTTTTCGGTCAACGACTTTGTTTCTCAAGCAAAAACGCATATTAACTTAGCACTTGAACAAAATAAATTACCCGTCTTGGTAGGTGGCACTTCGTTTTATTTTCACGCCCTAGAATACGGTCTTTCAGCTTTGCCAGAGTCAACGAATGAGTCAAGGCAACATTTCACCGAACAATTGAAAAATCAAGGCAGTGAAGAACTGCATAAACATTTAAGCTCTATTGACCCTATCGCAGCAAACAGAATTCATTGCAATGACTCTCAAAGAGTAACGCGCGCTCTTGAAGTGCATTACTTAAGCGGAAAAACACTGAGTGAGCTACAAGGTAACAAAGATGGCAATGCGCTCAACAACCCTATTAAGAAAATTGTACTGATGCCCGATAGAGCAGTATTGCATCAGAGGATCGAACAACGCTTTAACAAAATGATGAGCTCTGGATTTATAGACGAGGTTAAGACGCTTCGAGCGAACAAAAAACTCAATTTAGATTTGCCATCCATTCGTTGTGTTGGCTATCGTCAAGCATGGCAATATTTAGACGGCAACACCAACGAGGATGAAATGATTGAAAAAGCCATCATTGCAACTAGGCAGCTATGCAAACGCCAGTGCACTTGGCTTAGACACGAAAATGAAGCGCTCACCCTAGCTGAATCGAACATCGATAAAGTGATTGAATTTATTGGAAAAGCAGGCGCTTAAAGTCCTCACCGCGCGCATTAAAATCATCATACATATCAAAACTAGCGCAAGCCGGTGAAAGTAAAATTGCTCCGCTAGGTGCGTAACACTTTGCAATCGATAAGGCCTGCTCCATCGATTGGGCAACTTCAACAGCGCAGTTGGTAATGTTTGAGGCAAAGCCCTCAGCTGCTTCACCGATGAAAACAACCGCCTCTGCTTTTTCATCGATTAGCTCAAACATCGCCGAATAATCCTCTTTTTTTGCAATGCCGCCCGCTATCAAAACCAGAGATGGGTAACTCTCACTCAGTGCATTAATAGCGGTTATTGTGGAGATGGCATTGGTCGACTTCGAATCATTGAAAAAGTCTACGCCATCCATGTTAACCACCCACTCTAAACGGTGAGGAAGGCCTGTGAATTCGATTGCCGCTTGCGTCATGGCCTTGTTTGGCAAACCAACAAGATGGCCCAACGTGAAGGCCGCAAGAACATTACTCATATTATGCTTGCCAACTATCTTCAAATCTTCGCTACCAAATAAAGCCTCATCTTTGTTAAAGAAAGTGGTGACACCCTGATCAGTTTCAACTCTAAACTCACATTCTTGACTGGACTTGTCTAGACCAAAACAACAATCCCAGGCAATCTCAGAAGTGGCACTCTCATCAAGATTAACCACCTTGTTTTGACAATAGGGGTAAAGGCTTATTTTTGAAGCGATGTAAGCATCAAAGTCTGGATAGCGATCCAAATGATCCGGAGTGATATTCAGCACCAAGCCAGCGAGCAAATCCAATGAATTCGTATAATCCAGTTGATAGCTGGATAATTCAACAACATACAAATCCACATCATCACTCAAAGCATCCATCACAGGAATGCCAATATTGCCGCAAATTGCTGTATTTTTACCTGCCACAAGCCCCATTTCACCCACAAGTTGGGTGACGGTTGATTTACCGTTAGAACCACTAATACCAATAATTGGCCCATTAGCATAGCGTGAAAATAACTCAATATCACCAACCAGAGGAATGTTTTTTTCTTTCGCCCAAATGACTATTTCCTCTGACATAGCAATGCCAGGGCTAACAATAACCTCTTCAACACCCTCGAGTAAATCCTCCTTCCAAAAGCCCAACTTGCAATCATCAGACAACCCTTCTGCTATAAAGGTATCAAGCAATGGTGGTGACTGACGAGAGTCTGCAACTTGGTAGCCCACTTGTTGGCTTTTAAAAAAACGCGCAACAGAAAGACCTGTGAGTCCCATGCCTAAAATAAGTTTCATTTAAAAAAGAGCCCTCTTTCCTTGCTTTTTGAGTCGAAATTGACTATATTTTACACTTTTACTTTTACTTCAAATATTATGCGTTCAAACGTTCAAGCAGCAAGTAACGCGATTGTTATCAATCGCACCCTTAGAAGCACTTACCAATTACTTTCAGCAACGCTACTTTTTAGCGGTGTTATGGCATATGTATCAATGGCAATTGGCTTCCCACACCTTGGTTTGATGACCCTTCTTGGTTACTTTGGTTTACTATTTTTAGTAACCAAACTTAGAAACTCTGCTTACGGTATTTTAGCGGTGTTCGCCTTAACAGGTTTTATGGGTTTAACTTTGGGTCCAATCATTAATATGTACCTTACTACCTTCTCTAATGGCGCAGAACTGGTTGCCATGGCAATGACTGGCACTGCGGTTGTTTTCGGCACTCTATCAGTTTATGCTATCGTTTCCCAAAAAGACTTTAGTTTTATGGGTGGCTTTTTATTCGCAGGCATCATGGTCATGTTTTTGATGGGCTTGGCTGCGTATTTCTTCTCTATGCCAGCCTTATCTCTAGCTGTATCTGCTGGTTTTATTTTGTTGATGAGCGGACTAATACTCTACCAAACAAGTGAGATCATCCATGGTGGTGAAACGAACTACATTATGGCGACGGTAACACTTTATATCTCGATTTATAATTTATTCCTTAGCTTGCTTCATCTCCTGGGCTTTGCTGCTGGCGACGATTAGTGGTCGACGTTGAGGGCTATCGCGCTAACGTTGGCATTGTACTCACAAACGAAAAGAAGCAAGTACTTCTAGCTAAGCGATATAAGGAAAGCTCTTGGCAGCTTCCACAAGGCGGAATCGATAAGGGTGAAGACCTCTTCGATGCACTTTATCGTGAGCTTGAAGAAGAAGTTGGACTTGCAAAAGAGCATGTTACTGTGCTTGCAAAAACACCAAAATGGTTACGTTATGATTTACCAAATAACTACCTCAGACCCAACCAAAAGCCGCTTTATGTTGGCCAAAAACAAGTATGGTTTTTACTAAGACTAGACTCTGGAGAAGAGAGTATTTGCCTAGATTCTCACGATGAAATTGAATTTGACGATTGGAAATGGGTCGATTTCTGGAGTCCTATCGAGGCCGTCATCGACTTCAAAAAAGACATCTATGAGGACATGTTAAAAGCCTTAGCTCCAGTATTATTCGATAATAAACACCATATTCCAGCCGAGTATTCACGCCCGCTTCAATGCACCGCCATTAGGTTTGACTCTTAGCTTAAAGACTTTTTAATTATCTCTACGGGCGTGAGTATGTGTGCCTCCACAAGCTGCGTGGCGCCCTTAACATTGCGCTCCAGTGCCAAATTAAGCAACACTGTATGCTCTTGCTGATTCACTCCAAGTGTATCGGCATTAGTCACATTTTCTTTTAGCCAAAGATTGCGGTATCGGGTTGATTTCTCAAATAGCGACCGCCTAATTTGCAGCAATCTTGGCGATCCGCAGCCAGTTACTAAATCACTGTGAAAGGCACTGTGTCGCTTCTGCCACTCTTTGAGGTCGACATTCTCCGCAGAACTGCTTTTATTTAGCCTGTGCATAGCAGCTAAACAATTGGCCTCCCAATAGTCGTCACCCTTCTCAATGGCCATTTTTATGCAAAGCGCCTCGATTTTGGCTCTCGCTTGATAAATATCCTCTAGGTCGTCCAGTGAAATTTCGCTAACGTAAAATCCTCTTTGGTTTTCTGAGACAACTAAGTCTTTCGTGATCAGTTGACTTAATGCCTCCCTAAGTGGACTAGTGCCCACTTCATAGCGCTCTTTTAGGGTCTTAATATGTAGTTTTTCACCCGGAAGGTATTTACCTTCTAGAATATCACCAGTAAGAGCTTCAAGAATTTGTGATGCTGTGTTTTTTGATGATGCGATAATTAAACCTTTTCGGTGATATTGATAAATACCATCATGATAAATGCTGAGTGGCCTTTAATGTAATTAATTGCATTTTACTACAAATGTCGTTATAATAAAAAAATGTCGACATTTTATTTAAACTTATTGCAGCCATGAAAAGTAATCAAATTAAAGGGTTTAGCGTTAACCCACACCCGAAAAACAACAGACTGACAGTAGTAACACTCTCAAGTTCGTCAATTAATGGCTTTTGCAAAAAGGTAGCCAAGCAAAGCGTACAATCAATTGAATACAAGCCATTTTTACGTTTTCATGTCGCCAACTGCCTCAACCAGGAAACAAATAACACCCTAGGTGATTTCCTACTAAACACCATTAAAGACCGTCAAACTGGTGCGGTGCTGCTTCAGTGCGAATCACTTGATTCAGATACACTAAACAACATAGACTTTATTGATTTCAACATACTGCTGTCAACGGCAATTTCCCACCTTATTGGTGTGCCAAACCTTGACTCCATGTCAGGCAAATTTTATGCACGTTTTAGCGTAAAGAATGAAGATAATAGTGACAGTTACCTGCGCCAAGCACATCGTCGCATGGAGCTTCACACAGACGGTACCTATGTTAAAGAGCACACCGACTGGGTGATTATGCAAAAAATGCTTGAAATTGATGTTGAAGGTGGCGAATCTCTACTTCTGCACGTTGATGATTGGCAAGAATTGGATAAATTCTACAGCGACGATCAGGCCAAAGAGGAGGTACAATGGGGTTCACCACCAAGCAAAAACGTGGGTTACAAAACCCACCACCCAGTCTTTATCAAAGAAGAAAAACAAGGTGAACCGCGCATGTCCTTTATTGATCAATTTGCCGAACCACTTAATACCGATCAAGGCTTGTACCTTTATGAGATGGGTGAATCTCTAGAGGCCGAAACCAATACTTTTGGCGTTGGGCTCTGTGAAGGAAGTATGCTTATTATTAACAACTATTGTTGGCTGCACGGTCGGGATAAATTTACTGCCAAAAAGAATCTACATCGAGAACTCTTGCGTCAAAGGGGTGCTTTTTCTGAGAACGCACGCTTTGAGCAAAAATCGGTATAGTATCTAGAGATTTAATAGCACTTCAAATATGTACGATTACATAATCATCGGTGGTGGCATTGTAGGCACCTCTACTGCCCTATCGCTGATTACCGAGCAACCGGACAAGAAAATCCTATTATTGGAGAAAGAGCGTTCATTTGCCGCCCACCAAACTGGTCACAACAGTGGTGTCATTCATGCAGGTGTTTACTACCAACCTGGCAGTTTAAAGGCACAATTCTGCAAAGAAGGATTAAAGGCAACGATAGATTTCTGCACAGAACACAACATACCTTTTGAACAATGTGGCAAGCTACTTGTTGCTACCACAGATATCGAACTCAACCGAATGAGCGCGTTGTTTGAACGTTGCCAACAGAATGGTATTGAGGCTAAATCGTTAAACAAGCAGCAGCTAAAGCAAATTGAGCCCAATATCACCGGTCTTGGCGCCATTCTAGTTAAATCCACTGGCATTGTTAATTACAAATTAATCACTCAAAAAATGGCTGAACAGTTTGAGGCCTTAGGCGGTGAATATTTACTGGACAGCCAAATCACCAACCTAAAAGAAGATTCGAATTCTGTTGAAGTCATTACCAAACAAGAAGTATTCAAAACCAAGTATCTAGTTAGCTGTGCAGGACTCATGGCTGATCGCATTGTTAAGCTGCTCAATATACCCACAGACTTTCAAATTATTCCCTTTCGTGGCGAATACTTTCAACTACCAAAACAATGCAATCAACTTGTTAAGCATTTGATCTACCCCATTCCAGACCCCGAATTGCCATTCTTGGGTGTTCACTTAACAAGAATGATTGATGGTAGTATCACCGTTGGCCCCAATGCAGTCTTGGGGTTTAAGCGTGAAGGCTATAACAGAATCAACTTCAGTTTCAGAGATACAATACAAATGCTCACCTTTGAAGGCTTCTATAGGGTGATTAGAAAAAACTGGAAATCGGGCATCAGTGAAATGCTTAACTCGATTTTCAAAGCTGGCTATCTGCGGCAAGTTCAAAAATATTGCCCATCGATCAAACTCAAAGATTTAGATCATTACCCAGCAGGCATACGTGCTCAGGCTGTATTAAAAGACGGTACGCTAGTGCATGACTTTCTTTTTGCACAGAGCAAACGATCTATCCATGTGTGCAACGCCCCCTCTCCTGCGGCAACCTCAGCAATACCGATTGGCAAATACATTACTAATAAGGCAGCGCTTGCTTTTTCTAAGCTTGGACAGGTAGAAAAAAATTCTTAATTGAGCCAAGAAACTCTCTGGTGATTTTACCCTCCTGCCCTTTCAACTGCTCTAACGCTAAATCTATAACATCAACTGGTATAGATGAGCCTCGATAAAATCGCAATAAATCCTCGTTAAATAATAGACTAAACTCTGGGTGAGCTTGAATGGTGAGAACATGGTTTTCGATATAGAATCCAGCATTTTCGCAGAAATCAGATTTAGCAAAAACTGTTGCACCTTCAGGCAAACTAACAACTTGATCCTGGTGAAAAATGTTTAAGATCAGCGTACTATCACTCATATTGGCCATGTAATCCGGCTTATTCTCAATGGTGTATGTATCAAACCCCAAACCCCAGCCTTTCGAGGAATTTTCAACTTTTCCACCCAGCGCTTGCGCAATAAGCTGGTGACCAAAACATACGCCAAGCATGGGTGACTTGTTGGCAGCTATACTTCTCACAAGCGCACTCAATGGCTTTATCCATGGGTGATTTTCATAAACACCGTATTTTGAGCCGGTAATGATCCAGCCATCGCATTCGTCAACATTTTCAGGAAAAGCCATTTCAAGCACTTCATAAATCTTAAATTCGAAGTCATTTGATCTTGATCCCAACAAATCAATAAACATTTGAGCATAGCTAATATATTCTTGTTGTAAAGACTCCGGAACGATACCAGTATGCAATATTCCAATTTTCATTTTTTTATCCGATAAATCAATTTGTGATCACATTATTTTACACTTTTATATAGATATATTTTTCATAAATGTCAAGATTTTCATATAAAATAGCCAATAACAGACTGTTACTGTGATCACAACAAATATAGGAATAAAGTTCATGAGCGATTTTGAAGACATAACAACAGACCAGGCATTCAACAATAAAAGTCTTTATGGTAGAGATGGCGAAATGACTTATAGTGGCGCTCTCAGTTTCATGAGACGCAAATATACAAAAGACTTGGCTGGTGTTGATATTGCCGTTAGTGGTATTCCTTTTGACGCAGCAACAAGCTTCCGTCCAGGAGCTCGTTTTGGCCCAAAAGCTGTGAGAGAGGCTTCTGTTCAGTTAGCAGAACTGCTAGCTTTCCCAGATGGCATTGACCCCTTTAAAACTTTGGCTGTGATTGACTATGGCGACTGCTCTCTGGATTATGGCCACCCGACCGAAGTGGTTGATCGAATACAACAACATGCCAAGAGAATTCTGCATTCTGGCAGTGAAATGCTTACCTTTGGTGGCGACCATTTTATTACTTACCCATTGCTGCGCGCTCATTATGAAAAACACGGTCCCATGGCGCTTGTGCATTTTGATGCCCATACCGACACCTGGCCTGATGAAGACGGTCGACTCGATCACGGAACAATGTTTACTCGAGCCCTAAAAGAAGGATTAATCGACCCAGAACACTCAATCCAAGTAGGCATCCGAACGCACAACAGCAATACACGCGGCATCACCATTCTGAATGCACCATGGGTACACGAAAATGGCACGAAAGCCGTTACCGAGCGAATTCTTGAAGTGGTTGGCAATAATAAAGCCTATCTCACTTTTGACATCGATTGCCTAGACCCGGCTTTCGCTCCAGGAACGGGCACACCTGTTGCAGGCGGACTCAGTTCAGCGCAAGCATTGGCTATTTTGCGCAGCTTAGGTGAATTAAATTTCATTGGCGCCGATGTTGTTGAAGTTGCACCCGCCTATGACCATGCAGATATCACTGCAATCGCAGCGGCCACTATTGCTCACGACTATTTGGTCTTAAGAGCGAAACAAAAGCTTAATACTACTTAAGTTGGTTAACTAAAGCCTTCAATTTGTTCAGCTACAAGCCCAATGTATCACGTAAGCCATACCACCAAGAACCTACAATCGAGTAAGGAACTCTGAGCGATCTACCACCTGGAAACGGTATCCAGGGCACTCTGGCAAATTCTTCAAATCGCTTTGTATTGTTATCAATCGCTTCTGACAAGATACGACCAAATAAGTGCGAACCGGTGATGCCATGGCCACTATACCCATGAGCGAAATATATATTATTGTCGAGTCTTCCCATTTGCGGAACACGTGAAAATGACAAGGCAAAATTTCCACTCCAAGCGTGATCCACTTGTATGCCTTTCAGTTGTGGAAAGACTTTTTCCATATTAGGTCTTAATTTGGCAACAATATCTTTAGGGTCTGAACCACCGTAAACGGTACCGCCACCAAACAACAAACGCTTGTCTGCAGATAATCTGTAGTAATCTAGAATGTAACGAACATCTTCAACGCACATATCCGTTGGTAAAAGCTCATTTGCTAAATCATCCCCCAATGGCTTCGTTGCAAGAATTTGGGTAGAAACTGGCATCACTCTTGATGTTAGTTTTGGAATAACTTTTCCCAAATAAGCATTGCCGCAAATCACCAATTTTTTGCAACAAATCGTTCCTTTGTCTGTTGTTACAACAATATCTTGACCTTGTTTTTTCATAGACTGCATGCGAGTCATTTCAAATATTTTGCCGCCATTTGACTCAATTGCCGCAGCTTCACCGAGTGCCAAATTAAGCGGATGAATATGGCCGCCAGTTTTATCAATCATGCCGCCGCTATACACATCACTGCCAACGAACTGACTCATATCCGCCTTACTCACCATTTCGTGGTCATCCATACCATGACTTCGCCAAAGTTTTTGCTTTGCTTCTAATTCACGCAAGTGCTTTTGAGTATAAGCTGCAAACAGATTGCCCTCTTTTAGGTCGCATTGAATGTTGTATTTAGAAATATTATTACGAATGATCTGGCCACCCTCTTGAACAAGACCACCCACAAAAGATGTAAACTCATTGCCGTAGCGCTTTTCAATTACGCCCAAACTGGCATTCAGGCCATTAACAATCTGACCACCGTTACGACCGGAAGCGCCCCAGCCTATTCTTGCACCCTCAATGAGGTTGACTTGATGACCTTTTTCAGCCAAGTGTAGCGCGGTAGAAAGGCCGCTATAACCACCGCCTACAACGCAGATTTCCACCTCATGGTCACCCACAAGTTGCTTTCTGAAGCTTTTACTGTTAGCTGATGCGGCATAATAACTACCCGTATGGTCGCAGTTGCCCGCGTAATGTGTGCTCTGTTGTGTCATTCTTTGCTTTAAACCTTTAATTAACCCGCAATTGTTTTAATTTCCAAATAATCTTCAAAACCAAACTCACCCCACTCGCGGCCGTTTCCTGATTGCTTATAACCGCCAAATGGGCAATCAAACCCTTGGCTATCACCATTCAGTGCAATCATGCCAGCACGCAATTGATGTGCTATCGGCATAATTTCATCCTTCGCGCCAGAAATGTATGCCGCCAGTCCAAAGGGGCTGTCATTAGCCATCTCAATCACTTGATCAACGCTGCCAAACGACTGAATACACAGTACTGGGCCGAAAACTTCCTCCTTTACAATTCGCATGTCATTACTTACATCGGCGAAAAGCGTTGGTTTTGTGTAATTACCCTTCTCGAAGCCCTTTGGCTTACCAGGACCACCAAACACCAGTCGCGCGCCTTCATTAAGAGCAATATCCATGTAGGATTGCACGCGTTCAAAATGTGTCTCGCTGACAAGTGGGCCAATGTCGGTCTCCGAACTTTTAGGGCTACCTACTGTCAAACTGGAGGCGTAGTTTTTCGCAATTTCTATTGCCTCTTCGTATCTAGCGATTGGCACAAGCATTCTGGTTGGTGCATTACACGACTGGCCAGTATTTCTAAAACAAGAGTCAACACCGCCTTCAACCGCTTTTTTAAAGTTAGCATGGTCTAGAATGATATTTGGTGACTTCCCACCCAGTTCTAAACATATACGTTTCACTGTTTCAGAAGCCGCCTTGCTCACCGCAATACCGGCCTGTGTTGAGCCGGTGAATGACACCATATCAATGTCTGAATGAGACGAAATGGCAGCACCAACCTCTTGACCTAGTCCGTCCACCAAATTAAAAACTCCCGCAGGGTAGCCGGCTTGATCAATCATTTCGGCGAAAAGGTGACTGGATAGAGGTGCAAGTTCGCTGGCTTTTAACACTACAGTACAACCGGTCGCTAGTGCAGGTGCAACCTTGCAAGCGATTTGATTAATCGGCCAATTCCATGGCGTAATCAGACCACAAACACCGATTGGCTCTCTATAAATGTGGCCAGATTTCATTGGCTGGTTAAAGCTATAACCTTTGAGAGCATCGATTGCAGAGCGCAAATGACCACTACCACAAGCAGCTTGATTGCTACGTGAAAACTCAATTGGCGCACCCATCTCTAAAGATATTGCTTGCGCCATTTCCTCGTACCGCTCAAGATATATTTCTAATAACTTTTGTAAAAGCCCAATTCTTTCATCAAGCGTACTCTGTGAAAAAATGTTAAATGCACGCCGAGCAGCTTCAACCGCCAAATCAACATCTGAAGATGAGCCCAAACTAATACGGGCAACTTCTGCTTCGTCCGCGGGACTGGTTACAACTAATGAATTACTCTGTACGGGTGACACCCATTTTCCATTAATATAGAAATTTGTTAACTCTAGCATTGTTTTTCCTTAAATTTATAAACGATCAAGTACAGCGCTATAGGCCATACCAATCTTCATTGTTGGGCCGCGAAGAAATCGACCGCCGGGAAAGCTGGGTATCGACACTTTTGAAATCGTATTGAACACTTCTCCAGCACCACAAATCTTCTCGGCAATGATATTTCCTGAATAACTAGCCAGCGCAACACCTTGCCCAGAATAGCCTTGAGCGGATATCACCTTGCCGCCATATAGCGATTTAAAAAAAGGTAGACGATTCATCGTTATTGCAAGCTTTCCACCCCAAGCATAATCAATTTGCACTCCTTTCAAAAATGGGTAAATTGACTCCATAGGCTTGGTCACAATTGGCAAAATTCTATTTGATAAGTTTTTTGAATAGTTTTCACCGCCACCAAACAACAGTCGTTTGTCGGCACTCAAACGAAAGTAATTGACGACAAAACGTGAATCAACAAAGGCGATATCCTTAGGATTAATTTGCTTCACCACTTCGTCACTCAAAGGCTTGGTTGCAATAATGTAGTTATTCATTGGTAGAATTTTTGCATCCAATTTTTTTTCGAGCGTATCTAAGTAACCATTACAGGCCAATACAACATGCTCAGCGGTAATGATGCCTTTTTCACAGCACACCTTCATCGTGCCCTGCTGTTCTTTGTAAGTCAACACACGGCTATTCTCATAAAGCATCGCACCAGAATTGATTGCTGCTTTTGCCATTCCAAAAGCATAATTCAGTGGATGCAGGTGGGCCCCTGCCTTGTCGTAAGAGCCCCCAAAAAAAGTTTCTGAACCCGTAATCTCTTGCATCTCCTTATCTTCAACATAGCTTAGATCGTTATAGTCATACTCTCTATTCATGTACTCAACATAAGCCCTCGATTCATTACAAAATGACTTTTTATGATTAGGATGGGCGATGCCGTATTTAAAGTCACACTGAATACTATGCTCATCAATAAGTTCTTTGACGTGTGCCTTGGCTCTCTCACCGATAGACCACAATGTTTTTGCCTTAGCAACACCCAATGTTTTTTCAAGATAAAACTGATCACGCCTCATACCGCCAGAAACCTGCCCTCCATTAGCGCCAGAAGCCCCTGAGGCTATTGTGTTGGCTTCTAGCAAGACAACACTCAGTCCTTTGTTTGCCAGGCAGAGTGCACTCGATAACCCAGTGTAGCCACCTCCAATCACGCAAACATCGACAGTAAGCTCGCCTTCAAAAGTAGTCAGTTTAAGTTCTAGATTTTTACTGGCTTGATAATACGAATTCATAAGCAGTGATTCACTATTTGATGCTGCTTAACGTCATATCCAAAGATTTCCATGCTTTTTCTACAATTTCATCAATTTGCTCATTGGTGCAAACCAACGGCGGCGAGATGATCATTTTGTTACCAACCGCTCTCATCACTAACCCATTATTAAAACAATGGTCGCGACAAATGCCAGCCACTTCGCCGACGTTTTTATGGCGAACAAAATTTTCTTTGTTCTTAATCAGCTCAATGGCGCCAAGCATACCCAGGCTTCTTGTCTCACCCACCAAAGGGTGCTCAGAAAGTGAATACCATTTTTCAGCCAAATATGGGCCTGCAACGTTTTTGACTTTATTGACAATATCACTTTGATGCATCAGTTCAATATTTGCAATTGCCGCCGCTGCACAACTCGGATGCGCCGAATAGGTAAACCCATGCTCAAACTCGCCATCAGCATCTCGTATCACCGCCATGATCTCATCGCTGACCACGAGCCCTCCTAGAGGTAGATAGCCAGAAGTAACGCCTTTTGCGAATGGCATTAAATCGGGCTTGATGTTGAAATAATCGGAGCCAAACCATTCACCAGTACGGCCAAAACCACAAATAACTTCGTCAGCCACAAGCAATATATCACGTTCCTTACAAATTCGATCCACTTCTGGCCAATAGGTTTCAGGTGGAATAATAACACCACCAGCCCCTTGAATTGGTTCAGCAATGAAGGCTGCCACATTATCTTCACCAAGTTCATCAATCTTAACTTCAAGTGCATGTGCGGCTTGTCTTCCAAATTCAGCACGGTCAATTGCCCCACCAGCTTTTACACAGGCCTCATAATAATAGGGCTCATCAATGTGAACAATACCTGGAATTGGGAGTCCACCTTGCGCATGCATCGCACGCATGCCCCCCAAACTTGCCCCTGCCATAGTAGAGCCATGGTAGGCATTTTTTCGGCTAATGACTATTGATTTAGTTGGTTTGCCTTTTGCGGCCCAGTAGTGACGAACCAGGCGAATCATCGTGTCGTTTGCTTCAGAGCCAGATCCGGTGAAAAACACTTGATTCATACCTTCAGGTGTCACTTCGGCAATCATCTCTGAAAGTCTCACAACCGGTGGATGACTGGTACCAAAAAAAGTATTGTAATAAGTCAACTCTTGCATCTGCTCGGCTACAGCATCAAGCACTGATTGATTGCCATAGCCCATGTTGACACACCATAAGCCCGACATGGCGTCAATTATCTTATTACCATCGTTGTCATATATATATACCCCTTCTGCACGACTAATCATTCGAGTCAAGCTTGGTTTGGCTTGGTATTTATAATCGCTAAATGGGTGAATATGATGTTTTGCGTCTTTCTTTTGCAGGGTTAAAGTATCAAGTGTCATGTTCACTCCAAATAATTAGGTAAGCAATAAGATATAAAAATCGATGTCACAATTTTGTGATCACAAATTAATGATATAGACAAATTGAATATAATGCAAGTAAAACTTAATAATCATTTTTAAATAATTATTAAGAAAACAAACAAAAGAATTTAAGTTGGATTAACTCTTTAAGATTTTCCGATAGAATCGTTTAGCATCTCCATACCTTCTTCGATATCTTCATGGATTGCCTTAGCAAGAGCAACAGGATCACCTGCCTGAATGGCGGCAATCGCCGACTCGTGGTAGTCATCAAGTGTTTTTGTGCCTGCACGTCCTGCAACAATCCGATAGAAGGGTGAAAAGCGCAACCATAAGCTCTTAATGATTGGTAGAAGTACCGGTGAAGGTGCGGCTTCATAGATGCCAAAATGGAATTGGCAATTGTATTTTGCGTAGTCCTCTATATTGCCTGTAGAGATGGCAACATCAAGTTTATTATCAATGTCAATCAATGACTTAAGTTTTTCAGAATCAATATACGGTAAAGCCAAAGCTGCAAGTTCAGGCTCCAGGCTAAGTCTTGCCACCACTAGCTCATCAAACTTAGCCTGAGTCATCTGAGAAACACTAATGCGCCTCTTGTCGGACACCTCTAACGCCCCTTCTGAGATTAACCTGGTTGCCGCCTCTCTCACTGGCATGGGACTCACACCAAGCGATTCGGCAATACCTCTTAAGGTAACAGTCACCCCTGGGACAAACTCGCCGTGCAATATCAACTCACACAACGTTTCATACACCCATTCATTGATTGGTAGTACAGATTGTCTTGGCTTGACTTTGGCGAACGCTTTATCTGGCATATTTTTTTTATCTATCTAATTCAATTTACTATTTTAATGTCAATCTTCTTGCCCAAACTTTTTTATTAATTTGTGATCACAGATCTCAATTTATGGTAGAATTATCGCATAAGTGATTTAGAATGTGTGCACTATATTCAACAAATCCCATTAGACTCAGGATATAGTGCGACAAACAACAAGGTAATAATGAAAAATATTGGGCAAGAATTTTTATATGAACATCCTGGCGTAGAGCGCGTTGAGTTTATATACGTAGACTTTAACGGTGTTCCAAGAGGAAAATGGGCTTCGCCTAAAACTTTAATAAAGGCATTCGATGGCGGCCTTAGAATGCCTTTGTCGAGTTATGCACTTGATATATGGGGTGACAACCCAGAAGGGACCGGTCTTGTCATGTCTGGTGACGCGGATGCTATTTGCACACCCATTGCCAGCTCTCTTGCATTGACCGACTGGTGTGACAGGAAAACAGCGCAATGCCTAGTTAGTATGAAAGATGCAAATGGGCAAGCGATATTTGCCGACCCAAGGCACATACTGCAGCGTGTTCTTGATCAATTCAAAGAATTAGACTTGCACCCTGTGATTGCGCCAGAAATGGAATTCTATCTCATTGATAAAGATTTAACCGAGCACGGTCACCCGCAAATGCCTTTGATTCCAGGCACAAATAGAAGGTATGAGCATGTCGAACTACTGAATCTTGGTGAAATGGATGACTTTAATGAGTTTTTCACTTTGGTTGAAAAAAGTGCTCACTCTCTAGGTATTCCCGCTGAAACAGCAATTAAGGAATGCTCACCTGCTCAGTTTGAGATTAACTTGCTGCACCACAATGATCCTTTATTAATGGCAGACCAAGCGTTCTTACTGAAAAGATTAATTAAAAACTGTGCAAAACAATGCGATTTAAACGCCACTTTTATGGCAAAACCGTTCACTGTCGAAGCCGGTAATGGCATGCACGCGCATTTAAGCATTATCGATGCAGAAGGCAAAAACCTTTTTGAAATGGACGACGATAAACAACCGAGGGGAATTTTTTCGCATGCAATTGCGGGCTTATTGCATCACACCCCTGATTTGATGACATTTTATGCGCCGCATGCGAACTCATACCGCCGCCTTGTACCAAGCGGTAATCATGCTCCCACAACGTTGAGCTGGGGAAATGAAAATCGAACAGCATTAATTCGATTACCCGAAGCATCCAAAAATGCCACTCGCTTAGAATTCAGAGCTGCCAGTGCAGATGCCAACCCTTACCTGGTCTTTGCCTCAATATTGGCGAGCGTACTGGACGGCATTACCAATAAATTGGAATTAGCCCCTGAAACTATTGGCAATGCACACAAACAGCACCCGCCATCCTTGAGTATTTCTTGGCGTGAAGCCAACGAAAAAACAAAAAAATCCGCCTTAGTTGAGGAATGTTTTGGCGAGCAATTTCAGAAAGTGTACAGCCATATTAAAGAGTCGGAAATTCAAAAGTTTGAATCAACGATTACAGATTTTGAATACCACTCCTACTTAAGAAGCTTGTAAGTTGATAAGCAAGAGAGGTTTCAGAAGGTCTTTTAAACAATACCGTTTAAAAGTTTAAATAAAAATGGAGAGAGATATGAAATTTAACACAAAAAAAGCATTAATAGCTGCTGCACTTACTTGCTCGATGCAAGCCGCACTCGCTAGTGATGACAACGTCGTCCATGTCTACAACTGGTCAGACTATATCGATGAGCAAGTACTGACGGACTTCACTGCCGCAACTGGCATTAAAGTTGTTTATGACGTTTTTGATTCTAATGAAATACTAGAGGCCAAGCTTTTAGCTGGCGGCTCAGGATACGACGTTGTGGTTCCTTCAGCAAGCTTCTTGGCCCGCCAAATACAAGCTGGCGTTTTCCAGAAACTGGACAAATCCAAGTTAAGTAATATCGGCAATATGTGGGATATGGTTGAAAAACGCGTTGATGGCTACGGCCCTCTTAACGACTATTCTGTCAACTGGATGTGGGGCACTACAGGCTTTGGTTACAACGAAGGTATGATTCTTGAGAGAATGGCTGACGCACCAACTGATTCATTAGATATGATCTTTAATCCAGATGTTGTCTCTAAATTCGCCGATTGTGGTATCCACGTTCTCAATGCGCCAACAGAGATGATCCCTATGGCATTGTCTTACCTTGGTGAAGATCCAACAACAACAGACCCTGAAGTTTTGAAAAAAGCTGAAGCTGTTTGGACCGCTGTCAGACCGTACATCCAAAAGTTCCACTCATCACAGTACATTGACGCGCTTGCAAATGGTGATATATGCTTAACAACTGGCTGGTCAGGCGATATCTTTATGGCGCAATACGCGGCATGGGATGCGGAAAATGGCGTGGAAATCGTCTACACTGTGCCTAAAGAAGGCGCTTTGATGTGGTTCGACCAATTGGCAATTCCTAAAGATGCACCACATATGGAAAACGCGCACAAGTTCATCAACTGGACGATGCAGCCTGAGCAAATTGCCACTGCCACCAACTACGTTTGGTATGCGAATGGCAACTTAGCATCTCAACCATTGTTAGACCCTGAATTATTGGGTGACCCTGCGGTTTACCCAACTGAAGAAGCAATGGTGGGTCTTTACACAAGCCCGACATACAGCGCCTCCACACAACGCGTTGTAACTCGAACTTGGACTAAGATTACTACAGGACAGTAAGATAGCGTTATTATTACCCTCATGACGTTCTTTTGTGTCGTGGGGGTAATTTTTCATTTAGATTAGAAATATGACTGAAATAAGCACAATAGAGCCCTGGACAGATTCAAGTCAGAAGGCTTACATAGAGATAAAAAATGTCACCAAAAAATTTGGCGACTTTACTGCGATTGACAATCTCTCGCTTGATATTTATAAAAACGAATTCTTTTCTTTGCTCGGCCCTTCTGGTTGTGGCAAAACAACCCTTTTGCGAATGCTTGCAGGTTTTGAAAAACCAACAGAGGGTACAATATTACTGGATGGCGAGGACATTTCCCAAGTGCCTCCCCATTTGCGACCGATCAACATGATGTTTCAATCATATGCCTTGTTCCCGCATATGAGCGTTGAAAAAAATATTGCCTTTGGTCTAAAGCAAGACAAGCTACCAAAAAACGAAATCAATGACCGCGTTGAAGAAATGCTGGAATTGGTGCAATTAACAGAGTTTGCAAAGCGCAAACCCGACCAACTCTCGGGCGGCCAACGACAGCGTGTTGCACTTGGCAGGAGCCTGGCCAAACGTCCAAAACTTTTGCTTTTGGATGAACCTCTTGGCGCCCTTGACAAGCGCCTTAGGGAGCAAACCCAGTTTGAACTAATGAACATTCAAGAAAAACTGGGGGTTACCTTTGTGATCGTCACCCATGACCAAGAAGAGGCGATGACAGTTTCCAGCCGAATTGGCCTAATGGATACCGGTTATTTAACCCAGGTGGCAACACCCACTGAAATTTATGAAGCGCCTGTGAATCGTGACGTTGCAGACTTTATTGGTGACGTCAACTTCCTAGAAGGCACTTACAAGGGACAAAACGAGATCGGCACACAACTTGATTCAGTTGATGCCAAATGCGTTGTTTACACAACACAAGCCACAGCTGCCGATATTGGCAGAAAACTGTGGTTCGCCATTCGCCCAGAAAAACTCGAAATTTCCAAGAAAAAACCTGACTTTGAGCACAATATCTTAAAGGGAAAAATAGAGGACATTAGCTATACAGGGAGCATGTCAACCTTTCATGTTAAATTAGCTAATGGCAAAATATTAACGGCTTGTCGTGCCAATCGTGAGCGCTCGGTAGAGCATCAATTAACTTGGGAAGATGAGGTGTATTTGCATTGGCTGCCTCATTCAGCGATTGTATTGCAATCCTAATGCAGATCAGGTTGAATAAATGAGCAAAATAAAGAGCTTTAGAGGTATTGGCAGAACTGCGGTCATCGGTATTCCCTATCTATGGCTATCAGTTTTATTCCTTTTGCCATTTTTAATTGTCCTAAAGATTAGTTTTGCTGAGCCAATTATCTCCATTCCGCCTTACACTTCACTGCTGCAGTGGGGCGATACTTTTTGGCCGACAATTAAGGCAAGTCTTGATGGTTATTTATTTATTCTAGAAGACTCACTTTATGTCAACGCCTATCTCTCAAGCTTAAAAATTGCAACCGTCTCCACCCTGATTGCCTTGGTAGTAGGATACGCAATTGCTTACAGCATCGCTAAAGCACCAACGCGCTGGCGTGGGGTATTATTAATGCTAGTGATTCTGCCTTTCTGGACTTCATTCCTAATCCGCGTCTACGCTTGGATTGGTATTTTAAAAACCGAAGGCCTGCTAAATCTATTGCTTCTATCGCTTGGTGTTATTGATAAACCCCTTACCATTATGAATACCGATTTAGCGGTCTATATCGGCATTGTATATTCATACCTTCCATTCATGATCTTGCCGCTTTATGCCAATCTTGAAAAAATGGACTTTAGCCTATTGGAGGCCGCTGCTGATTTAGGCTGCCGCCCTTTTAAAACTTTTTGGACGGTAACCATCCCCTTGTCCCTACCAGGCATTCTGGCAGGTTGTTTCCTAGTCTTTATCCCAGCCGTTGGTGAATTTGTTATCCCCGACCTCTTGGGCGGCACACAAACGCTGATGATTGGTAAAGTATTGTGGCTTGAATTCTTCAACAACAGAGATTGGCCTTTAGCATCAGCGGTTGCAATCATTCTGTTAGCAATACTCATCGTACCGATTATGTATTATCAAAAAACCCAAGAAAAGGCAATTTCATGAAACGCTTTAGTGCATTTAATATGACAACTCTATTGCTGGGTTTCGCTTTTTTATACATACCCATTATTATTCTTGTTGTTTTTAGTTTTAACGAATCCAAGTTGGTGACTGTTTGGGGTGGATTCTCCACAAAATGGTACGGTGAATTGATGAACAACCAATCCATTAAGGACGCGGCATGGGTTACCGTTAAAGTGGCGTTTACCTCGTCAACAATTGCCACTCTTCTTGGTACGATTGCCGGTTTAGTAATGACAAAATTTGGCAGATTTAGAGGCCGAACGCTATTCTCGGGAATGATTTACGCACCAATGGTGATGCCGGAAGTTATTATCGGCCTATCACTACTGTTGATGTTTGTTGCCCTGTCAATAGATAGAGGTGTGATGACTGTTACCCTTGCCCACATCACTTTTTCCATGTGCTACGTAGCTGTGGTTGTGCAGTCAAGAATGTCGAGCTACGATGACAGCATTAATGAGGCGGCGTTGGACCTTGGATGTACGCCGTTTAAAACTTTCTTTTTAATTACCCTACCAATCATACTGCCTGCAGTTGTTTCGGGCTGGTTGTTGTCATTTACATTGTCATTAGATGATTTGGTGATTGCGAGCTTTACTTCGGGCCCGGGCTCAACCACCTTGCCTATGAAAATATACTCAATGGTGCGACTTGGCGTGACCCCCGAAATCAACGCTGTTTCAACTATTCTTGTTGGCCTGGTAGCCATAGGTGTTGTCACTGGATCATTTATTGGCAAAAAACAAAAAACCAATTAAGATTATAATCACCCTCTGAATTCACTCAACATTAAGGAACAAATAAATGCTAACAAATAACTCCCTCTTGAAAAATGCTGGCTACATCAATGGCCAATGGATCGGTGCTGATAGCGACAACAGATTCGATGTTAAAAACGCTTACTCCCAAGAGCTTATCTGCACCCTACCGCAAATGGGTAAAGCAGAAACCAATAGCGCGATTGAAGCAGCCAATAATGCTTGGCCAAACTGGCGAAGCAAAACAGCTAAAGAACGAGCTGCAATATTAAGAAAATGGTTTAATCTTATCCTTGACAATCAAGAAGACCTAGCCATATTAATGACCCTTGAGCAGGGTAAGCCGTTAGCCGAGGCCAGAGGTGAAGTTGGCTACGGTTCCTCGTTTATCGAGTGGTTTGCAGAAGAAGGCAAAAGAACTTATGGTGATGTTATACCAACACCTTCCAACGACCGCCGCATCTTAGCAATCAAGCAACCCATTGGGGTTGTTGCGGCTATTACCCCTTGGAACTTCCCCATTGCTATGATAACTCGCAAATGCGCACCCGCCTTAGCTGCTGGTTGCCCGGTTGTTATCAAACCTGCTGCGGAGACACCTCTTTCAGCCCTGGCATTAGCCGAATTAGCCGATCAAGCAGGCATCCCTGCGGGCATTATTAACGTTGTTGTTGGTACCAATGCAAAAGAAATTGGCCTCGCCCTAACCGATAGCCCAATTGTCAGAAAACTGTCATTCACAGGTTCTACTGGTGTTGGAAAAATTCTAACCAGAAATTGCGCCGATACGATGAAAAAAGTCTCAATGGAGCTCGGTGGCAACGCCCCGTTTATTGTATTTGATGATGCAGACCTAGACAAGGCAATTGCCGGTGTGATGGCGTCCAAATATCGCAACACAGGTCAGACCTGCGTCTGCACAAACCGAATCCTTGCGCAAGAAGGAATTTATGATCAATTTGTGGAAAAACTAAGCGAGGCAGTTAAATCTCTCAATGTCGGTAACGGCTTAGATGATGGCGTTTCTCAAGGACCTCTTATTAATATCAATGCTGTTGAAAAAGTTGAAGAGCATATCGAGGATGCCATCGCCAAAGGTGGTGTGGTGATCGCAGGCGGTAAACGCCACGAAAAAGGTGGAACTTTGTTTGAGCCGACTGTTATCGCCAACGCAACAATTGAAATGAAAGTCGCCAAAGAAGAGACTTTCGGACCTCTGGCGCCAGTCTTTAAATTCTCAAGCGAAGAAGTAGCTATCGCAATGGCCAACGACACAGAGTTTGGTTTGGCCTCTTACTTCTACACCAATGATATTGGCAGAGTTTGGCGTGTATCAGAGGCGCTTGAATACGGCATGGTGGGTGTTAATGAAGGTGTAATTTCCAACGAAGTCGCACCTTTCGGCGGCATTAAAGAATCAGGCTTAGGAAGAGAAGGCTCTCACTACGGGATTGACGACTTTCTCGAACTTAAATACATTTGCATGGGCGGCCTCTAGGATCGACTCAATAATTTTAGGAACAACAATGACGAATCAAGAATTACAACAACGGAAAAATAATGTATTTCCACGTGGGCAGGGAAATTTAGCACCTGTTTTTATTTACAAGGCAATAAACTCTGAACTTTGGGACGAGGAAGGCAATCGCTACATTGACTTTGGTGCTGGTATTGCTGTCGTTAATACTGGTCACACACACCCAAAAGTAACCGCTGCTGTTCAAGAGCAAATATCAAAGTTTAGTCACACTTGTGTGATGGTTACACCGTACAAAGTGGCCGTTGAGCTCGCTGAAAAAATTATTGAAAAAGCACCCATTAATGACGCAAAATCAATCTTTGTCAGCACTGGAGCAGAGGCGGTTGAGAATGCAATTAAAATTGCAAGAGCAGCCACCAATAGACCTGGTGTAATAGCTTTTAATGGTGGCTTTCATGGTAGGACCAACCTTTGTATGGGACTAACCGGCAAAGTTGCCCCTTATAAAAATGGCTACGGGCCCTTTCCAAGTGATATTTACCACGCTCCTTTTCCTATAGATTATCACGGTATTAGTGCAGAAGACTCACTTAAACATATAGACAATATTTTCAAAGTCTCAATCGAACCTGAAAAGATTGCGGCAATCATTATTGAGCCAGTTCAGGGCGAGGGTGGTTTTTATGAGGCGCCAGAAGGCTTCTTGCAAGCGCTTCGCGCAATTTGTGATAAGCACGGGATTTTACTTATCGCTGACGAAATTCAAACTGGATTTGGAAGAACGGGTTCATTCTTTGCTTGTGAGCACCATCAAGTTGAGCCAGATTTAATCACTATGGCAAAAGGCTTGGCGGGCGGCTACCCACTCGCAGCAGTGGTGGGTAAAACTGAGATAATGGACAAGCCTTTGCCAGGTGGCTTGGGAGGTACTTATGCGGGCTCTCCAGTGTCATGTGCGGCAGCACTTGCAGTGCTTGAAGTAATTGAAGAGGAGGGTCTGGTTGCAAGAGCCAGTGCTATTGGTGACACGGTTGCGAACAAACTAAAAGAACTTCAAAAACAACATCCAAATCTTATAGGTAACGTTAGAAACTCAGGCGCGATGGTTGCCTGTGAGTTGATTCAAAATGGAGATGCAAATTGTCCAAATCCTGAGCTTACCAAAAATATGGTGGCAGAAGCTGGAAAAAATGGTCTAATCTTACTTTCTTGTGGTGCAAGAGGTAATGTAATTAGAGTATTAACACCGCTAACGATTGAACAACATATCTTGGAAGAGGGGTTAGATATTTTAGAGGGAACATTTTTGACTCTAGCAAGTAGCTAGCAAAAATACGTTGAAATTGTAAGAACTCTTCACAAGTCCTATAGCAAAAAAAACCTATACCGGCTTGAGAGTCGTTAAGCAGCCTCAAAAATACTACTCACTCCCACCAATACCTTTGGTGGGAGTGTTCCCGAAGATATTTACATGGACGGATTAAGTTAGAAAAATTGACTGCTGATAATTAATCCAACTCAACAGCAATACCAACATTTTTATACTTGATAAACTGGTGTGGTTTTTCAGCGCTTGGTATAATGCAGCTTTGCATTTATTCAGGTTGGGTTATGAAAATTGGTATTCTAGGCCTTGGGACCGTCGGTGGTGGCGTTGTTAATGTTTTACGAAAAAACAGCAACTCTATTGAGCGTCGTACCGGAGTGAAAATTCAAATGCCCCATGCGGCAGTCAAAAGCGTTAACGAGCCAAGAATTTGTGATGATGGTGACATCAACATTACCGAAGATGCGTTTGAAGTCGTTAACAACCCAGAGATAGATGTTGTATTAGAACTTATTGGCGGCACAACCATCGCTAAAGAGTTAGTTATTGCCGCAATCAATAACAACAAGCACGTCATCACCGCTAACAAGGCTTTAATTGCAACCCACGGCAATGAACTGCTTGCGCTTGCCAAAGAAAAAAATGTACATCTACTGTTTGAAGCGGCTGTTGCAGGTGGAATTCCCATTTTAAAATCCTTAGAGCAAGGACTGAGCGCCAACAAAATTGAACTAGTGGCGGGCATTATTAACGGCACTGGCAACTTCATTCTTACTGAAATGAAAGAAAAAGGTAGAGATTTTGGCGACGTTTTGGCCGAGGCTCAAGCACTAGGCTACGCCGAAGCAGATCCAACATTTGATATTGAAGGTATTGATGCGGCGCATAAGCTTTGCATTCTTGCGGCGATTGCATTTGGCACAGAACTTCAATTTGACAAAGTGTACACAAAAGGCATCAGCGAAGTTACCGCTGAAGACATTAAATACGCGACAGAGCTGGGCTATACAATCAAACATCTTGGTATTGCCAAAAGATCTGGCGATGCGATCGAAATGCGCGTTCATCCAACTTTAATCGCGAATAAACAATTAATTGCTAATGTCAATGGCGTTATGAACGCAGTACTTGTTAAAAGTAACGCCCTTGGAACATCACTTTACTACGGTGCTGGCGCAGGCGATGAAGCGACAGCCTCAGCGGTCATAGCTGATTTAATCGACATTATCAACAACCAAAAAAGTAATCACATCCTTGGTTGGAAAGCACAAGAAAAACCCGAAGTACTTGATTCGGATTTAATTGAAAGCGAGTTTTATCTGCGTTTGTTAGTTTCTGACAAGAGGGGCGTGCTAGCTGAAATCACACAAATATTCTCTCAAAACAATGTCAGCATTGAGTCCCTTGTGCAAAAACAAGTAGATGGCAATAACAACGCTCATATCGCCGTCATCACCAACAAAATTCACACTCAGGACATTCGAGCCGTTAAATTGGCTATTGAAGCCTGCGAATTCAACCAAGCCAGTGTGAAAATTATTCACATTGAAGCACTAGATTAACAACAAGAGAGTAAAGATGAGATACACAGGTCTAATTGAAAAATACAGAGACAGACTACCGGTTGGTGACAACGCACGCCTTATCAGTCTTGGCGAGGGTAACACACCTTTAATAAAACTTGAAAACATTCCAGCCCTTCTTGGTAAGAATGTTGATCTTTACATTAAGTACGAAGGCCTAAACCCGACCGGCTCATTCAAAGACCGCGGTATGACGATGGCTGTTACTCACGCAGTTGAAGAAGGCTCTAAAGCCATTATTTGCGCTTCAACGGGCAACACTTCTGCTGCAGCTGCAGCTTACGCTGCTCGCGCAGGAATCAAAGCTTTTGTCATTATTCCCGAAGGAAAAATTGCACTTGGAAAATTAGCCCAAGCAATGATTCACGGCTCGACTATTATTCAGATCAAAGGCAACTTTGACGATGGCATGGAGATCGTAAAAGAAATTGCCGATCACGCGCCAGTTTCAATTGTAAATTCAATTAACCCTTACCGCCTACAAGGGCAAAAAACGGCCGCTTTCGAAATTATCGATGAGCTTGGTGCAGCACCAGATTACCACTGCCTTCCGGTGGGAAATGCCGGTAATATCACCGCCCATTGGATGGGTTATACTGAATACAAAGACGCTGGAAAAGCAAGCAAAACACCGGTTATGGTTGGTTATCAAGCCGAAGGTGCGGCCCCATTTATAAAAGGCTCTAGAGTAGACAATCCTGAGACTGTGGCAACAGCCATTCGAATCGGCAATCCGCAAAGCTGGGATCAAGCACTCAAGCTAAGCAAAGAATCAAAAGGCTGGTTCACTGCGCATTCGGACGACGTTATTTTGGCGGCACAAAAACTACTAACTGAAAAAGAGGGAATTTTCTGTGAACCGGCTTCAGCGATTTCAGTTGCTGGCGCGATGATAGACATTCAATCTGGAAAAATTCCTGAAGGATCCACTGTTGTGTGCACATTAACAGGTCACGGCCTTAAAGACCCCGATACGGCGATTGGTCAGTGCGATCAAAGCGCGATGATTAATGTTAATCCAACGTTGGAAGAAGTTAAAAAAGCCATTTTGGATAATATGTAGTCCAATCAAAGCAATTGTTGAATGAGCAAGCAAAGCTATAAAACCATAGAACAATGTGTCGGTAATACGGCGCTGGTTCGCCTACAAAGATTAAATCCGAACCCGTCTAATGTGGTTCTGCTTAAGCTCGAGGGCGACAACCCAGCCGGCTCTGTAAAAGACCGCGCCGCCCTCAACATGATTCTTCAGGCCGAAAAACGTGGCGACATCAAACCAGGCGACACCCTTATTGAAGCAACCAGTGGCAATACTGGGATAGCTTTAGCAATGGTGGCTGCGATTAAAGGCTACAAAATGTGCTTAATCATGCCTGACAACCTCTCTCAAGAGCGAAAAGATGCAATGGCCGCCTACGGTGCAAATCTGATCTTAGTCACCGAAAAAGAGGGCATGGAAGGTGCACGCGATCTTGCCAGTAAAATGGTAGCGGGAAATAAAGGCACACAGCTGGATCAATTTTCCAACCAAGATAATCCGGGCGCTCATATCAACGCCACAGCTGCAGAGATTTGGCGGGACACAAATGGCGAAGTCAGCCACTTTGTCAGCGCCATGGGTACAACTGGCACCATTATGGGTGTTTCTAGTTATTTAAAAAAGCAGAATTCTGAGATTGAAATCATCGGCATTCAGCCCGATGCCGACTCTCATATTCCTGGCATTCGTCGCTGGCCAAAAGAATACTTACCAAGTATTTTTGACGCCTCTAAAGTGGACGCCGTGATGGATGTATCACAAACTGTATCCGAGCAAACCACTCGAGATTTAGCAACAGAAGAGGGTATTTTTGCCGGTATTTCTTCAGGCGGAGCAGTCGCCTGTGCGATTGAGCTATCAAAGAAAGTGAGTAACGCCGTGATTGTCACGATAATCTGTGACCGCGGCGACAGATACCTCTCTACAGGGGTTTTTCAGCGTTAATGAAGCGCTACGTACTCTATCAACTTCCCTCCAAGTCACAAACTTACCTAGCTATTTTGCTGGCTAGTTTATTGACAATTATTGTTATTACTTTTTTTATTGAAATTAGTGATTACGCCCAGCACCTCTATAAACAAACTGTTCGTGAAAAACCATTATTAGGCCTGATAATTACACCACTGACCTATATAGGGGTCATTTATGTGGCGAAATTCTACTTTCATAGGGTGCAAAGCTCTGGCATACCGCAAATCATCGCAGCACTTGACTCACGCAATAGGCAAATCAGACAACAGTTATTATCCTTTCGCATTGCCTTGGCAAAAATTGGTTTCATTTTCATAGGCATGCTCGGTGGTGCGCCGATTGGCATTGAAGGGCCGTGCATTCATATTGGCAGTTCAATTTTCTACGGATTTAACCAATTCCTTAATTTAAAGCGAAAAATAATGATTCACTCGATGATTGTCATCGGTGGCTGTGCAGGCCTTATTGTTGCTTTTAATTCGCCAATCGCTGCATTTTTATTTGCCTTTGAAGAGCTTGGCAGAAACATCAAAAAACAAGCTTTAATCTTAATCGCGCTTTGCTGTGCTGGTGTTTATCTGGCATCCATTGTTTATCATCGAGGCAGTGAGCCTTATCTTAGTGATTTATCCACACTTACTTTTGACTACACGCTGATTTGGCAACTGATTCCTTTGGCAATCGTCGCTGGATTGATGGGTGGCGCATTCGCCAAAATTATGGTGATCTTGGTAGGAAAATTTATTGTTCATACCAAGGGTAAAGTTCTTTTCGTTGCACTCATTCTAGGCAGTATCGTTGCCCTATTTAATTACTTTTCTGGCGGGATGATTGCCGGCTCTGGCAAAGAAGAAGTGTTGCTTATGCTGGAATCGGAAAGACTTGGTATTGATTTCTTGTTAATGAAATACTTTGCCACACTGACCTCTCTAACCTCCACCATTCCTGGCGGCTTGTTTATGCCAGCCATCTCTATTGGCGCAAGCATTGGCTCTGAATCCAGTGCGATAATAACGGGGATTAACCCGCAGGTGATTATTATTATGGCGATAGTTGCCTACCTTTCGGGCACAATTAGAACACCTCTAACTGCCACCTTTGTTGTATTGGAGATGACCTCAACACTGCATTTGATATTGCCAGCACTGATGGTTGCTTTTATTGCGAGCTACGCCTCCACCTTTATCAAAAAAGACCCACTCTACGAAACTCTAGCGGCCAATTACTACAAAATTGCCAGTTAAATTTGTTTGTTATTGGTTATTGAAGTAACCCTTAAAAACCTCAACAGTAAAGTCGACATCTGCCCTCGATACTCCTAAATGACACACCAGTCGAGACGCCGATGAAAGCTTGGGAGTCAGTATATTATTCTCAAACAAAAATGCTTGCAAATTTTCTCTGTGCTCTTTTGGGCAATGAAAAAACGCCATATTTGTTTGCGACTCGTCAATTCCAACTTGTAGGTCTCTACACTCTGACAAGCCTTGGGTTAGTCGGCGAGCATTATCATGGTCTTCTTGTAGTCTGGTTACGTTGTTGTTCAACGCATACATGCCGCAAGCAGCCAAAACACCCACTTGGCGCATACCGCCGCCCAGTATTTTTCTAAGGCGTTTTGCCTTTCTAATGGTTTCTTGATCGGCAACCAACAAAGAGCCAGCTGGCGAACCCAGACCTTTTGATAGACAGATAGAAACACTGTCCAGGCTATAGCATAAATCTTTTAGCGACAAGCCTGTGTGGATATGGGCGTTAAATAATCGCGCACCATCCAAATGCACCTTGAGGCCACGCGCATGTGCGGCATCCGACAATTCATCAATTTGCGCTTGCGGCTGCACTCGACCCGAAACCGTATTTTCCAAACAAAGTAATTTGGTAATGCCAAAATGAGGGTCGTCGGCCTTAATGTGAGCAAGCATATCTTCAACGGAAACACTGCCACGATGGTTAGTGTCAATCGTACATATTCCCACACCACCCAACACCGAAGCTCCATGCGCTTCATATACAAAGGTATGGTATTCACGACCAATCAGCACTTCATCGCCTCGTTGACAATGCGACAAAATAGCACTGAGATTACTTTGTGTGCCCGTTGGGAAAAACAGAGCGGCCTCTTTACCTAAAAGCTCGGCTGCATAATCTTGCAATTCGCTGGTCTCTCTGTCCTCGCCATAAACATCGTCACCTAATTTTGCCCCCACCATAGCCTGAAACATCTCTGCAGATGGTAGAGTGACAGTATCACTCCTAAAATCGATACAGTCTGCTGGCTCTTTGTTTGTAATATTTAGTTTGGCGTATTGATTTGCCATAATTAAGGCTGGTATTCTGGGTAAGCCAATGCGGCCACAAGGTGAGTTCTTGGCTGATCACCGCCATTTAAAGCGGTATGGTAACCCCGAGTATCGGTAAAGTAAACAGAGCCGTCTGCAGGTAAATGCGTGCAATGATGGTTGACAATAAACAGCGCACCTGGATTCGAAACAATTGGAATATGAATACGCGGCTCAGGATCGCGGTGCCAAGAGTTACAATTGTAGACACTCTTCTCAAGAATACGAACTCGCCCTATCGGGTAACGAGATGAAAGCTGTTGGTGAATGTACTCAAAATAAGTGCCCTTGAACACATCAACCAACTCAGTGAATGCAGCCTCATCAACCAACTCGTCTTTAGCAATTTCTTGGTAGGAGTTATCCACGCGGGTGTAGTAACGCCCTATCAAATCCTTGTCATCATCAATAGAGTGTCCTTTTCTTTTGGTCATCGCCAAGGCATGGAAGCCTGAACATGCTGTTTGAAACTCGGTCTTTGATTTAATTTCATCCAGCGCCTCACGGATAAGTTTGATATCAAAGGCAAAGTTGAGTTTGATAATATGCTCGTTACCCTTAAACGAAGCAACAGACTCAGTATCAACCTTGCGATTGATATAAGAACTCATGGTTTTTACATCATTAATAATTGTGCTCATACCCCCTCCAGATTATAAAAAATTGGATGTATTATGACTTATACAGGCTTCACCACCACCAAGATTATTATGCCCAGAAGCAAAACAGTAGGAAACTCATTAAACCAGCGATAAAAGCCATCAGAACGCGTATTTTTATCTTCTGAAAAAACGCGCACTAGGCGTCCACAATAAAAATGATACGCAATAAGAATGACCACCAATGCCAATTTAATATGCAGCCAAAGATCCGCGGAGTAACTCTGCCATGCGTAGTCATACAGCATCCAAGAGCCAAGCAAGGTGGTGATAATGAAGCTCGGCATCATGATGCCTTTATAAAGTCGACGCTCCATCACTTTAAAGCGCTCAATGCTGATTTTATCCTGCGCCATTGAATGGTAGACAAACAAGCGTGGCAGATAGAAAAGGGCCGCAAACCAAGTAATCACACTAATGATATGAAACGCCTTCACCCAGAGCATAGCAACTCCTACAAATAATGACATCATACCGTTTTCAATAGTCTAGCGAACATAAAGAATCTTTGACAACTTTGAAAGCGCCCTGTGATAACATTGTTAGTGACTCAACACATTTAGTATTTTTAACCAAAATGAAATTCACAACAATTCTTGTTGCACTCTTGGCAAGTGCTTTTGCACTGTCCTCTTATGCTGATACAAACACCCTGGCAGAAGACTTTAACAAGTCTGGAGGGCCAAGTGAATTGGTTAGCTCTGGTTGGGTTAAAAATGACGGCGGAAAAAACTTTAAAATTGTGCAAATCTTCGTCAACCACTCTTTCCAAAGTATTGAACTGCACATCAATAAGTCAGGCAAGATCATCACTTGGATCGATAACGCCAGATCTGCCGACTCTTCAATTGACACTGATGTCGATTACCAGTTTTTTGCCGACATCGAAGACTGGCATGCAATCTCAAAAGGTGAAAACGATTTTATGTACCACTTAACCATTGGTGGGCTCGCCTTTAAAGGACCGATGATGGAGGCAATGTCAAAAATGCAGGCCATTGACCAATTGCTGCTTATTATTGCCAAGAATATTTAACACCGATTCACTAATTAAACAACGCAAGTTGATGGGCATAGTAAAATCTCATCACCTTAAACTGTTCAAATCATTATCGTAAAGACCTCATGTTAAGTTTTTTCAAAAAAAATCAAAATTCGGAAGAACAGGTGTCAGCTCAAAAAACCTCCCTGAGAGAGCGATTGTTTAAATCCAGACAACGTCTTGGCGATGGTTTAGCTTCGATTTTACTTGGCAAAAAACAAATTGACGACGAGCTTCTAGATGAGCTTGAAATGCTACTCATTGGTGCTGATATTGGTATTGATACCACCGACAAAGTCTTGGAGTCTATCCGTAAAAAAGCCTCGCGAAAAACACTGAAAGATGAAGACAGCCTTTATCAGCTACTAAAAGATGAGCTTGGATCGCTCCTTGTCGCCGACAATCAACTTACCACTGAAAATGATGCTACTTTTGTTATCCTTGTTGTTGGCATTAATGGCGCCGGAAAAACCACCACCATCGGTAAATTGGCCAAGTCTTTCCAAAATCAAGGCAAGTCTGTCATGTTAGCTGCAGGGGACACCTTTAGGGCCGCGGCGGTTGAACAGCTCAAAGTTTGGGGAGAGCGTAACGATATTCCTGTGGTTGCGCAAAAAACAGGCGCCGATTCAGCATCTGTGGTTTATGATGCCTATCAATCCGCACTCGCTAAAAACATCGATATTCTGATTGCAGACACTGCCGGACGGCTGCACACGCAAGACAACCTAATGCAGGAGTTAGAAAAAATCAAACGTGTCTTAAAGAAACACGACGAAAATGCTCCGCACGAAACGATGTTGGTAATCGACGGCGGCTCTGGACAAAATGCTATTCAGCAAGCTCGTGAGTTTAACAAAACAATTGAATTATCAGGCATAAGCGTCACCAAGCTCGATGGCACCGCAAAAGGCGGCGTGCTATTTGCCATTTCTGACTCACTCAATCTACCTATTCGCTATATTGGTGTAGGGGAGGGTATCGACGATCTACGGCCCTTTAAAAGCAAGGAGTTTATTGACGCCCTATTCGACTAGAATTTACTGCTCGTTCGAAAGCGTCAATTTACCAATCATAGAGCCAGCTTCAATTATATTGTGAGCTTCAGTAACGTTCACCACATTAATCGGACTTAATTGGCGCGTTGCAATGCAGCTAATTTTATTGTCATCGACAAGCCTAGAGAATGTGTTCAGTATCTGCCCTTGTTCACTCATATCATCGGTTTCAAATTTTGAGCGAGTAAACATCATCTCCCACACGAGTTTAATGCTCTTGGCTTTTAATTGATTAATATCAAGCACTTCCCTAGCATTGGCCAACAAACAAATCGAACCTTGTGGCTTGATAACAGCAACCATCTCTGTCATATAATCATCAGGCACACCCATACACAAAATAAAATCAGGTGCGCTCAAATTATGTTGAGCAAATTGAGTGGGCAAATTCCCATGCTCAAGTATTATATCGGCGCCCATTTTTAGACACCAATCTGCACTCTCACCCCTAGAAGCAGTAGCAATCACCGTTAATTTTCCAACTTGCTTGGCCAACTGTATCGCAATAGAGCCCACACCACCTGCGGCACCAATCAACAAAATACTTTTGCCGGCATCAAGCTCATTAATGCCCAATCTATCGAACAATGACTCCCATGCAGTGACTGTGCATAATGGCATCGCCGCAGCCTCAACGAAACCCAGGGTATTAGGTTTATGGCCCACAATTCTTTCATCAATGAGCTGCACGTTGGCATTCGAGCCATCACGCGACATATCACCTGCGTAGTAAACTTCATCGCCTGGCTTAAAAAGACTTACCTCTGCGCCAATCGACTTAACAACACCGCAAGCATCAAAGCCCAAAATCAATGGTTTTTCCGGATTGCCGCCCACCATATGTTTGACCTTACTATCAATCGGGTTGATGGAAATTGCTTTAATCTCAACCAACAAATCCCTGCCCGTAGCTTCAGGAATTTGTTTTTCGAAGGCAACAAACTCCTTGCCGTTATAGCCAATGGCTTTTAACGTTTTCACATTAAGTGATCATAGCTTTATAAACATGCTCTGCTTTTTCAGCAAAACGAGTATCTAACTCGGTAATACCTCCCTCATCGTGCGTAGTTAGATTGATCTTAACTTTGTTATAGACATTAGACCACTCAGGGTGATGTTGCATAACCTGTGCGTGAATAGCCACTTGAGACATGAAACCCATGGCCTGTATAAAACCCTTAAATGTAAATTCTTTTGAAAGGTAGCTGTCAACAATCTGCCATCCATTCAAGCCCTCTAAGGCGTTATTAATATCGTCGCTTGTTAAAACCATGTTAATCCTCTTGTAGTAATTTTTTAGCACCCCTAGCAATCAGATTATTGGCCACCAACTGCCCCAAAGTTTCAGGCTCAAAAACAGTGCCAACACATTTCTCTGTTAGTATTTTTCCCGAACTGACATTACCAACCAAACCTTTAAGAGTCAACACCTCTCCATCAATCGTCGCATAGCCCGCAATCGGCACCGAGCAGCCGCCCTCCAAAGTTGCGTTCATCGCTCTTTCAGCCAAAACCGCTGTCATTGTATTTTTATCAATCAAGCCATTAATAAGCGCAGTAACTTCACTGTCACTCTTTCTAATCTCGATCCCAAGCGCGCCCTGACCAACAGCTGGCAAAGAAGTGTCCGCGTCCAAAGGGTGTTTAATTCTACCTTCAAAACCAAGTCTTATGAGGCCCGCACAAGCCAAAATAATCGCATCATATTCACCATCGTCAAGTTTTCTTAAGCGTGTATTGACATTCCCTCTAAGGTCTAGGATTTGCAGGTCGGGCCTAATGGCTTTGAGTTGCACAACCCTTCTCATGCTACACGAGCCAACACGTGCACCCTGTGGCAGGTCAGTTAAGTGATTGTAATTATTAGACACAAAAGCATCGAAAGGATTCTCTCTAGCCATAACAGCGCCAAGTTCAAATTCATCGGGAATTGCATAAGGAACATCTTTCATAGAGTGCACAGCAATATCAGCGCGCCCTTCCAGCATTCCTACTTCAAGCTCTTTAATAAACAAGCCCTTTCCACCAATTTTTGATAGTGGTGAATTTAAGATTTGATCACCCTTCGTGGTCATCTTGACTAATTCAATTTCAAGATTTGGATGTAAGTCTTGCAATTGTGACTTCACATATTCAGCCTGCCAAAGAGCGAGAGGGCTTTTTCGAGTGGCAATTTTCAGTATATTTTTCATGCTAATTATTTTATCGGTTACTGAGCTCGAATGTTAGTCATTGGTAACGATAATAAAGACTGGTTGGCAATCGTGAGAAATTCCCACGCTTTGCAGAAGCAATTGTAAATATTAAGCATTTTTAAGCCGATAAAAGGGATAATTAGCGCACAAACAATAGCAAACTTGAATAAATAAATGACTTCTAAAACAAACCACCTTTGGGGTGGGCGCTTTAACGAGCCAACCGACGAATTCGTCAAAATTTTTGGCGCCTCTGTTACTTTCGATAAGGTGTTAGCCTTTTATGACATTGAAGGCTCTGAAGCACATGCCACCATGCTATGCGAAATCGGCGTTTTAACCAAAGAAGAACTCAAGCAAATCCTTAATGGCCTAACAGCCATTAAAGAAGAAATCTCAAGTGATCAATTCAAATGGTCAATTGATCTAGAAGATGTACACATGAATATTGAGGCTCGTCTTACTGAGCTTTGCGGCTTACCTGGCAAAAAACTACATACAGGACGCTCTCGTAACGACCAAGTAGCGACTGATATACGGCTTTATTTGCGTGATCAAGTACAAATGATTAATGAAGAAATTTTGCGCCTATTAAATGCACTTCTAGATCTTGCCGAGGGTGAAAAATCCACCATCATGCCGGGCTTTACCCATCTCCAAGCGGCACAACCGGTCAGTTTTGGTCATCACTTATTGGCGTATTTTGAAATGTTTAAGCGTGACTATGAGCGCCTAGAAGACAGCTATAAACGCATTAACACCATGCCGCTTGGCGCCGCTGCCCTTGCTGGCACAAGCTACCCGATTAATCGTCAGCGCACAGCAGAACTTTTGGGTTTTGAGCGCATTTGCACCAACTCGATTGACGCTGTTAGTGATCGTGATTTTGCTATTGAATTCTGCGCTAACGCCAGTTTGATTATGATGCACTTATCGCGTTTTTCTGAGGAACTCATTCTTTGGTCAAGCGCACAATTTAATTTTGTCACCTTGCCAGACAGTTTTTGTACCGGATCATCGATCATGCCACAAAAGAAAAACCCTGACGTACCTGAATTGGTGCGTGGCAAAACAGGTCGTGTGAATGGTAACTTAATTGCATTATTGACTTTAATGAAGGGTCAACCATTAGCTTACAACAAAGATAACCAAGAAGACAAAGAGCCACTGTTTGATACTGTGGAAACACTACAGGCTTGCTTGCGTGTCTTCGGGGACATGGTGCCAACCATTAAAGCCAATACCGAAACTATGCGTAGCTCAACACTGAAGGGCTATACAACAGCAACAGACTTGGCAGACTATCTTGTCAAAAAAGGCATGCCTTTTCGTGATGCTCACGATGCTGTTGGTAATGCGGTGGCTTTCGCCATTACTCAAGCGAAGGACTTGAGTGAGCTCAGTCTTGATGAGCTGCAAAAATTTGACGCCACTATTGAGGCTGATATTTTTGATTTTATCTCTTTAGAAGGCTCGCTTAATGCTCGCAATCATTTGGGTGGCACAGCGCCAGAGCAAGTATCTTTGGCAATCAAGGCGGCACGACATTCATTAAAGTAATGCGAATAATTTTTGCCGGAACGCCCGATTTTTCCGTTAAGACGCTTGATGCCCTCAACGAGTCCGAGCATGAAATTATCGCCGTCTATTGTCAGCCCGATCGACCAAAAGGCCGAGGTAAAGTGATGGGCGCTTGCCCCGTTAAGCTCTATGCTGAGGAGCATAATTTACCCGTCTTTCAACCGCTAGATTTTCACGAGAAAGATGTTTTGTCAGGACTTACTGAGCACAACGCTGACGTCATGGTGGTGGTTGCCTACGGACAAATTTTGCCAAAAACAGCGCTTGACACACCAAAGTTTGGCTGCCTAAACATTCATGCCTCATTGTTGCCACGTTGGCGCGGTGCAGCACCCATTCAAAGAGCTATTCTTGCAGGTGATAGCGAGACGGGTGTAGCCATAATGCAAATGAACGAAGGGCTGGACACAGGTGACGTACTGCTTGAAAAGAGGTGTGATATTTTACCGACTGATACCGCTGAATCCTTGCACGACAAACTAGCAATAATCGGCGCAGAAAGCATTCTCGAAGCGCTTAATAATCTAACCGACTTAACTCTCGCACCGCAAGAGTCTGACGGCATCACTTATGCAAAGAAGCTAAACAAACAAGAGGCCTGGATTGATTGGAGTCAAAGCGCTATGGAGATTGATCGCATGATTCGCGCCTTTAACCCCTACCCCATTGCTCAGTGTCAGGCACAAAGTACAAAGTTTGAAAACAAGACGCTTCGCATTCTAGAGGCTGAAGTTGTTGACTCTAACCACAACAAAAAACCTGGTGAAATCATTAACCTTGAAAAAGGACTGTGTGAAGTGGCAACAGGACGGGGGTCTCTACTACTAAAAAACGTTCAACTCTCTGGCAAAAAAGTGGCCTTGATAAAAGACTTTAACAATGCCTACAGTTTACAAAAATTAAGCTGACGCCAAGCTTCGTAGGCCACTATTGAGGCGCAATTCGCCAAATTCAAGCTACGAGAATTTTCTTGCATTGGCAAGGTTATACCTTCAAACTGATTGCGAATTTCATCGGGCAAGCCACTGGTTTCCCGACCAAATAAAAAGGAATCACCTTTTTGATAATCAACCTCAGCGTAATTTGTTTTTACCTTTGAGCTGACAACAAAAATACGACCGGGGTTGGCCTTATCTAGGTAATCATCAAAGTCGTCATACTCAACCATGCACATTAAATCTTTGTAGTCCAGCCCTGCTCTTCGCAGACGCTTATCGGTAATCTCAAAACCGTAGGGTTTGATTAAATGCAGCGTTGCCCCCATATTGGCGCACAGGCGAATAATACTGCCAGTATTGTTAGGAATTTCCGGTTCAAATAATACGATATTCAGTGTGCTACTCATGGGTGGCTTGTATGTTTTGTCATTTAAAAGCGCCAATCATCCCATAAACGCACGCTTCGAAGCCAAATAATCGAGCTCTAATGGGGTGCTTTCACGTCCCAAGATGGTGTTACGATGAGGGAATCGGCCAAATTCTATAATTAAATCTCTATGGTGCTCAGCGAAGCTCAGTCCGTCGGTTAAGTTGTGCGATTTAAAAAGCTTGACTGATAATTCTTGCTCTTCAAGTTTTTCACTGTGCATTAAAGGCATCAACAAAAATGATAATTTTTCCTCGCTCAATTGCTTATCAAAACCATTGTCAATCGACTTTATTGCTACCTCAACCGCCTTATTCTCTGCTTGAAAACTTTTGGCTTGACCGCGAAACATATTAAGAGGAAATTGATCTAAAGCAATAATGAGAGCCAGAGAGCCTTTGGCTGTTTCTTGCCATGAATCAAACTCACCAGATGCAGCCATTTTCCACAAGTTTTCAAATTTTTCTCGAATCTCAGCATCAATCTCTGGCGTCGAGTTAAACCAATGTTTTTGACTTTTTTCAGAAAACCAATAACTGATAACATCTTGATAGTGCATGACGGCTAACGAGTAACTAATACTTTATACATTATAAACGCATCAACATAGCCGGCTTTCTT
>Ga0206681_10000009_pt1 | contig 147898 bp, 120 predicted proteins | sample M150012015metaG_FD_161048 | JGI IMG/M metagenome (GOLD analysis project Ga0206681, IMG submission 161048) | Ammonia-oxidizing marine archaeal communities from Monterey Bay, California, United States - M1 500m 12015 | ecosystem: Environmental > Aquatic > Marine > Intertidal zone | place: USA... | reverse complement strand
CTTCCCATTCCGAACAGAGAAGTTAAGCCTATCAGCGCAGATGGTACTGAGTAATATCGGGAGAGTATGTCGCCGCCCTTTTAAACCCTTTCTAATTTATTTAGAAAGGGTTTTTTTGTGCCTGAAAATCTTTTGTGAATCAACTAATGGGAATGATTATTGTAAGTGAAGTGTTGGATATTAAAATTCATTAACGAACAGTACTTGCCCCATGAAGTATGTATTTTATTTTATAGCATTATTTGTATCTATGCATTCTAGTGCACAAATCAATGGTAATTGCAATGCACCCTATAATACTCCAGAAAGTTTAATTGACATCCTAATTGGAGAAGGGGTAGAATATTCTAATGTTAGCTATAGCGGATTTGATTGTTCTGCAGGTTTTTTTGATGGTACTTCAAATATTGGTTTTGCCTCTGGATTGGTTATGGCTACTGATGGTGTTGAATCTATCACTCCAGGAGGTTTTGGAGGTGGCTTTGGTGGAGCAGGCGTTGATGTAGATCTAACTGAACAATTAACCATTGTAGGTGCTTCAGCAACAAATCTTAATAACCTGATTGTATTAGAGTTTGATTTTATTCCAACATCTGATGTTGTTACATTTGAGTACGTTTTTGCTTCAAATGAATATCCTGGGTACACTTGTTCTCAATTTAATGATATTTTTGGTTTTTTTCTTTCGGGTCCAGGTATAGCGGGTCCCTTTAGTAATGGTGCAGAAAATATAGCACTCGTTCCAGATCCGGATAACCCAACGGCTTATACAACAACCCCAGTTATTATCAATACTATTAATTCAGGTGTTTCATCTAGTGGAAATACTGGTCCTTGTGATGATATTGATCCAAACTGGCAAGATTATTCTATTTTTTTTACTGATAATGGAGCTGAAACTACTGTTTCTTACCCTGGATTTACTGTTCCATTAGTGGCAACTGCAAATGTTACTGCTTGTGAAACCTACCATATTAAATTGGCTATCGCGGATGTCGCCGATGGAGCCTTAAACTCAGCTGTATTTTTACAGGAGAATTCATTCAATTCTCCTCCTCCAATTGAGTATACAGTGGAGTCAAATACAGTTAATATATTCAATTCTGATTCTGAATACATCGATAATTTGTATGAGGGTTGTGGTACAGCTTTAGTAACATTCGAAAGACCTAATGCTGTAGTCGGAGATATCGTTTTCGACTTTATAGTGAGTGGTTCTGCAACAGAAACTGTTGACTATAGTTTAACTAATGCTACTGCAAATCAAATTGTGATGGAGGATGGGGCCCTTAATGTTTCGTTAGAAGTTTTGACAATTAATGATTTAATTAATGAAGGAATCGAAAATTTAATGATACAAATTCAGCCTGTAGATTATGGTTGTTATGAGAGTGACCCCGATACTATAATTTTCGAAATTCACGATCAGCCTGAATTATTTGTAGATATTTCGGATGATATCCTGTTACAATGTCCTGGAGATGAAGCTGATTTATCAGCAATTGCTAGTGGTGGTGTTGGTGGTTTAATGGAATCTCCTTTTTCCGCACAGCCCTATGTTTATGATTGGTTTGGTCTTGGAGATGGTGCAGATCAAATTGTTGTGCCCACGGAGCCAACTACATATTGTGTAAATATCACTGATGTTTGTGATCAACAAATTTCTGCTTGTGTATTCGTAGATGTACAGACCTATGAAGAACTTATAGTAAGTTCTGAGTTAGTATATCTTTGTGAAGATGTACAGGAACAATTATGCTCTGAAGCAACTGGCGGTAATAATCAGTTAACTTATTCATGGTCAAATGGAGATTTAGGACCATGTATTATTGATTATCATAATGTCTATACTGTTACAGTAACTGATGGTTGTGGAATACAATCAACTGCAACTGGAGAAATTTATCTAGATGAGGCTCCTGATCCAGTATTTACTCAATATCAAATACCAGAGGATAATTTTGGAATCGAAATCATTAATTATACATCAAATCTATCTGGACTTTCTTTTTTATGGGATTTTGGTGATCAGACAGGTTCTGTAATAGAAAATCCTGAAAATCATTTTTATGAAGAATGGGGAGAGTATTACATTACTCTTGGTGTAACAACAGAACTAAATAATTGTTACAAAGAAGTGAGTCAATTAGTTCAAGTAGCACCTTTATATTATTTCTATGCTCCGAACACATTTACACCTAATGGAGATTTAGTTAATGATACTTTTGGACCTTCAGTAGTTGGGAATGAGACCTATGAAATCTTCATTTTTGATAGATGGGGTAAACAAGTATTCTATTCAAATGATTTATCTGAGAAATGGGATGGCTCTTTTGAATCAACTGAGGCTATGATTGGTGCTTATGTGTTCAAGGTTGTGCTTACTAAGCCCTTTGATACAGATATTTACGAAGAATACGGAGTAATTAATTTAGTTCGATAAGCATCTAAATGTTTGTCATAAAAAAAGCCACTGAATTTCAGTGGCTTTTTTTATGACATTAAATTTTAATCTTACATGTGAATCACTTCGCCGTAAGCATCAGCAACAGCTTCCATTACCGCTTCACTCATAGTTGGGTGAGGGTGTATAGCTTTTAATATTTCGTGACCAGTAGTTTCTAGTTTACGAGCCACAACTGCTTCAGCAATCATTTCGGTAACGTTAGCACCAATCATGTGGCAACCTAACCATTCGCCGTATTTCGCATCGAAGATTACTTTTACAAAACCATCTTTATGTCCGGCAGCACTTGCTTTACCAGAAGCAGAGAATGGGAATTTACCCACTTTAATTTCGTAACCAGCATCTTTGGCAGCTTGCTCAGTATAACCAACTGATGAAATCTCTGGAGAACAGTATGTACAGCCAGGAATATTATTCATATCCATTGGCTCCACTTCCATACCAGCAATTTTCTCTACACAGTTAATTCCTTCTGCAGAAGCTACGTGAGCTAAGGCAGGTCCAGGAATTACATCACCAATAGCGTAGTAACCAGGAATGTTTGTTTGGTAGTAGTCGTTTGTAAGGATTCTACCTTTATCTGTAGCAATGCCTACATCTTCTAATCCAATATTTTCGATATTTGCGGTAATACCTACTGCAGAAAGAACGATGTCGGCTTCAAGAATTTCTTCACCTTTTTTCGTTTTCACGGTAGCTTTACAAGTTTTACCTGAAGTATCAACTTTCTCTACAGAAGCGCTAGTCATTACATTGATACCTGACTTTTTGAATGAACGCTCTAATTGCTTAGAAATGTCAACATCTTCTACAGGAACAATGTTTGGCATAAATTCAACAACAGTTACATCTGTACCCATTGCTTTGTAGAAATATGCAAACTCAACACCAATGGCACCCGATCCAATAACGATCATCTTCTTAGGAGCCTCTTTTAAAGTAAGAGCTTCGCGGTAACCAATAATTTTCTTTCCGTCTTGAGGAAGGTTTGGCAATTGACGAGAACGAGCTCCTGTAGCCAAAATGATGTTCTTAGCTGTGTATTCCGTTGCTTTCCCTTTGTCATCGGTTACGATAACTTTTTTTCCAGGTGCAACTTTACCCATTCCTTTAATAACCTTAATCTTATTCTTTTTCATCAAGAATTCGATACCCTTACTCATTCCACCAGCAACATCGCGGCTTCTTTTTACAATGGCAGCAAAATCAGCATCAGCATCAGCTACTTTAATACCGTAGTCTTCTGCGTGATTGATATATTCGAAAACTTGAGCACTCTTTAAAAGAGCTTTCGTTGGAATACATCCCCAGTTAAGGCAAATACCACCTAAGTTTTCTTTTTCTACAATGGCTGTTTTTAAGCCCAATTGAGAAGCGCGGATAGCCGTTACATAACCTCCAGGTCCACTTCCTACTACAATTAAATCGAAACTCATATCTTATAATTCTCTTTAGTTCTAAACCGACTGCGAAGTTAAGAATTTGTTTTTAGTTATCGCATAATATTGTCATGCAGTCTAGGAGTCATGCAGTCCTTTTTAAAGACTATACCGGAAATGGATTTTGTACATCAATTCCTGTTTCCTTTTTTTTATTAAAAATGTATAACTCAAAATTTCTTGTAATGAGTCTCCTGTAATATAACTTCTTCACCTACTTAACTTCTCTAACTTCTTATTTGTTTTCCTTCTACCCCCTAATTTCAACTTTTAATTTTCAAGTTTCAACAATTAACAAAGCTAAATTCTTAAATTTGCGAATCTTAATAAAGAAAGTAAGCTCATAGATGAAAATTCCTAAGAAATACGACCCAATACAAGTTGAAGATAAGTGGTATCAATACTGGATGGAGAACGATTATTTTAAATCGACTCCAGACGAACGTGAATCTTATACGATAGTGATTCCTCCGCCAAACGTGACGGGAGTTTTACATATGGGGCATATGCTTAACAATACGATTCAAGATGTATTGGTGAGACGTGCGCGTATGTTAGGTAAGAATGCTTGTTGGGTTCCTGGAACAGATCATGCTTCTATTGCTACCGAAGCAAAAGTGGTTGCTAAGCTTAAAGAGGAGGGAATCTCTAAAGACGATTTGTCTAGAGAGGAATTCTTGGAACACGCATGGGAATGGAAAGAAAAATACGGAGGAGTTATCTTAAGTCAATTAAAGAAGTTAGGTGCTTCTTGCGATTGGGATCGTACTTCTTTTACGATGGATGATAAACTTTCGGCTTCTGTTTTAGAGGTGTTCGTTGATTTGTATAAGAAAGGATTGATCTATCGTGGTTTCCGTATGGTAAACTGGGATCCCGAAGCAAAGACTACGGTTTCCGACGAGGAAGTGATCCATAAAGAGGTAAACGCTAAATTATACTACGTAAAGTATCAAGTTGAAAATTCTGATGAATTTGTTACCATTGCTACTACGCGTCCTGAAACTATTTTAGGAGATACAGCTATTTGTATCAATCCAAACGATGAGCGTTTCACACATTTAAAAGGTCAAAAGGTTATTGTTCCTATTTCGGGAAGAGTAATACCGATTATTGAAGATGAATATGTAGATATTGACTTCGGTACAGGTTGTCTGAAAATTACGCCTGCACACGATCAAAATGATAGAGTAATAGGAGAGAAGCACGGTTTACCTATTGTAGATGTCCTAAACGACGATGCTACTTTAAACGAACACGGTTTACATTACCAAGGAAAAGATCGTTTTGTAGTTCGTAAGGAGATTTCTAAGGAATTAGATGAATTGGGAATTCTTGTAAAAGTAGAAGACTACCTAACTAAAGTTGGTTGTTCTGAACGTACCAACGCTGTTATTGAACCTAAGGTTTCGGTACAGTGGTTTGTGAAAATGGAGAAGCTTGCTGATCCTGCATTAGAAGCTGTAATGAGCGATGATGTTCAGTTGGTTCCTGCGAAGTTTAAAAACACCTACCGTCACTGGATGGAGAATGTTCACGACTGGTGTATTTCTCGTCAGCTTTGGTGGGGGCATCAAATTCCAGCCTTTTTCTATGGTGATGGTTTGAACGATTTTGTGGTTGCTAAAACTATTGAAGAAGCAGTAGTACTTGCTAAAGTTGAAACTGGAAATAAGAATTTAACAGCTGCTGATCTTAAGCAAGATGCAGATGTATTAGATACTTGGTTCTCTTCGTCATTATGGCCTATTTCTGTTTTTAACGGAATTATGGAACCCGACAATGAAGAGATTAATTATTACTACCCAACAAACGATTTAGTTACAGCTCCCGAGATTTTATTCTTCTGGGTAGCACGTATGATTTTGATGGGCTACGAATACAAAGGGGCTAAACCTTTTGACAATGTATACCTAACGGGTATTGTTAGAGATAAGCAAGGACGTAAAATGTCTAAGTCTTTAGGGAACTCTCCAGATCCTATTGAGTTGATGAAGAAGTATGGAGCTGATGGTGTACGTGTAGGGATGTTATTCTGTTCTCCTGCGGGTAACGATTTACCATTTGATGAAGGTCTTTGTGAACAAGGACGTAATTTCTCGAATAAAATTTGGAATGCTTTCCGTTTGGTAAAAGGATGGGAGGTTGCAGAAATTGAGCAACCAGAATCAAGTAAAATTGCTATTGATTGGTTTAACTCTAAATTGAGTGAAACTATAGAATCTATAAATGACAACTACGACAAGTTCCGTATTTCGGAAGTCTTAATGAGTCTTTATAAGTTGGTTTGGGATGATTTCTGTTCTTCGTATCTAGAAATGATTAAGCCAGCTTATCAAAAGCCAATCGATAAGGCTACTTTAGAAACAACATTAGGTTACTTTGAAGAAGTATTGAAGTTGTTGCATCCATTTATGCCATTTATTTCTGAAGAGATTTGGTCGTTAATTTCTGAACGTGAAACAAAAGAAGATCGTTTAATTGTTACTGCTTGGCCTAAAGTAAATGCTATTGACTCTACTGTTTTAGTGAACGAAAAAGTGGCTTCAGAAGTTATATCTGGTATTCGTACCATTCGTAACGAGAAGAATATTGCCAATAAAGATCAAGTTGAATTGTTTGTGAAATTGAACGAAGACACAGATAAATCGTTTGATTCGGTAATTACGAAATTGGGTAACTTAAGTGCACTACAATATGTAGATGCTAAAGTGGAAGGTGCTTTATCATTCAGAGTAAAATCTAATGAGTATTATATTCCTTTAGCTGGAGCGGTTAATATAGAAGAAGAGATTGCTACGTTAAGTCAGGAGTTGAAGTATACACAAGGTTTCTTAAATTCTGTGATGAAGAAGCTGAGTAACGAACGATTTGTGAACAATGCTCCCGAGCAAGTAATCACAAACGAACGCAAAAAACAAACGGATGCGGAAGCAAAAATTAAAACGATAGAAGAGCAATTAGCTGCGATTCAATAATACTAAGCCTCTCGAGAAATCGAGAGGCTTTTTTTATAAGTTTAAATTAATTATTCAGTCTAAATAATTTGTTGTAATTTCGCGCCGCGCTAATGCTCTATTAGTAAGTCCAATTGGGCTTAGTCGAAAAGGTTGAGTATTAGTTATTTATTAACAACTTAATCTGACGAAATGAATCAGAATTTTTTAGACCTTGGACTCGAAGACGTTATAGTTCAGGCTGTTGACCACTTAGGCTTTGAAAAGCCATCTCCTGTACAAGAAAAATGTATTCCTATTGTATTGAGCGAAGATACCGACTTGGTAGCTTTAGCTCAAACAGGTACAGGTAAAACGGCCTCTTTTGGTTTACCATTAATTCAAAAGGTAGATAACAATAACAGAGACACTCAAGCTTTAGTATTGGCTCCAACTCGCGAATTGTGTATTCAAATTGCAAGTGACCTAAACAACTATGCACGTTTTAAGAAAACGAATGTAGTAGCAGTTTATGGTGGCGCGAGTATTATGGATCAAGCAAGAAATCTTAAGAGAGGAGCACAAGTAATTGTAGCTACTCCTGGTCGTTTGCAAGATATGATTAACCGTAGATTGGTTAATTTGAGTAAAATCGATTACTTGGTACTTGATGAAGCAGATGAGATGCTGAACATGGGATTCCAAGATGCAATTGATGAGATTCTAGAAACAGCTTCTAAAGATAGAAATACTTGGTTGTACTCTGCTACTATGCCTAAAACGGTAGCAAAGATCGCTTCTAATTATATGAATAACCCAATTGAGGTTACTTGTGGTACTAAAAACCAAGCAGCTTCAACGGTCGAACATAATTATTATCAAATTGACAACCGCGATAGATATAAAACGCTTAGACGTTTAGTTGATTCTTGTCCAAGTATCTACGCTATTATATTCTGTCGTACACGTGCGGAAACTCAAAATGTTGCCGAGCGTTTACAAGCAGACGGTTATAATACAGGTGGATTACACGGCGACATGTCTCAAGTACAACGTGACGGTGTAATGAAGCAATTCAAAACCAAGAACATTACGATTCTTGTGGCTACTGATGTAGCTTCTCGTGGTATTGATGTAGATGAAATTACTCACGTAATTCACTATCAATTACCAGATGATGTTGAGGTTTATACACACCGTTCTGGTAGAACAGGTCGTGCTGGTAAAGAAGGTATCTCTGTAGCCCTAGTTGGTGGTAAAGATAAATTCAAATTAACTCAGATTGAGAGAACAATTAATTGTAAGATTGATCGCAAAATGGTTCCTTCTGGTGAAGAAGTAATGAAAGCGATGGTTTTTCAATCGATGGAGAAATTGGTAAATGCAAAAGTTAATGCGCAAGCATTAAAACCATTTACTGAAGCGATACATGAGCTTGCAGAACAAATGACTGCAACTGAAGTTTTAGAGAAGTTTATTGCGTTAAGCTCTGCTAAGATTTTAAATTTCTACAAAGATGCCCAAGACTTAAATTCTTCTGGAAACAGTAGAGATAGATCGAGTAACTCAGAGCGTATCTTTATTAATATTGGTGAGAAAGACGGTTTCGACTGGGCTACACTTAAAGATTTATTAAGAGATAAAACTTCTCTTTCTAATGACGACTTTGGTGGAGTAGATGTAAAAGCTGCATTCTCATTCTTTAATGTTTCTAAAACTAAAGTTGAAAGCGTATTTGCTGCTTTCGAAGGATTTAGTGTTGGTGATAGACAAGTAAGTTTAGAAATTACTAAATCATCTCCAGGTCGTCGTGGTGGCGGTGGAAGAGATCGTCGTAGAGGCGGTGGCGGCGGAAGAAGAGACTTCCGTGGCGGTGGTGATAGAAGAGGATCTGGTTCAGGGTCTAGAGGAGATAGAGGTTCTCGTGATAGAAGCTCAGGATCAAGCTCTGCCGGTAACAGAAGAGACCGTAGAAGATAATTATTTATTGAATGCATAAAAAAACGTCCTCGAGAAATCGAGGGCGTTTTTTTATGATATCGTTATTTTTAAAACTGATAAAAATCAATTCTATCTGATCTAGCTCCAGGATTTTATCATCCCCACCTCCCAGGAGGGTTGCCTAAAGGGCGGGGTGGTCTACTCCACGTAAACCCCTTCATTAGGTCCTAACTCAACAGCTACATGATCTTTCATCGAAGTAGAAAGTACTAATCCTGCATAATCGGTTCTAATAGGGAAACGGTGATGCATTCTATCGATAAGGGCAGTAGTATTGATTTTCTTTACGGGCGCATTTAAGAAATGCTTTACTCCGTAAATCATCGTTTTCCCTGAGTTTAAAACATCATCCACTAAAATTACAACTTTATCACTGTAGTCAGCTTCATCTATAGTGAGTTCTATAGGTGAGTTAAAGGGCTCTTTTTTATTGATTTTAATTTCAGTTAAAAGAACTTTAATGTCTGAGATGCTTTTAATAATTGATGTTAAGCGCTCAGCAATGATAAAACCATTCCCATTTATCCCAGCCATAACTATCGCTGTTTCTTGGTAATTAGCTTCAAAAATTTGCCAAGCCATTCTATTCAACTTTTGTTGAATTTGTTTTTCACTTAATATTTGTGTTCTACCCATCTTTCTATTTCTATCTGTGCATTCAAAAGTAAGAAATCGAATTGATTTTATGTATTAATAATTTCAATAAAGAAATCTCCATTGTACTCTTACAGATTGTCCGTAACTTCGCGCGCTATTAACACTCTCTAAACCAAAGAAGATGAAATCAACTTTCGAATTTATTGACAAGAAGCAAGGTTCTGTAAAAGACGATGTGCTTTCTGGATTAACTGTAGCCTTAGCGCTTGTACCCGAAGCCGTTGCTTTTGCTTTTGTGGCTGGAATCTCTCCAATTGTTGGTTTGTACGGTGCATTTATGATGGGCTTGGTAACGGCAATTTTTGGTGGTCGCCCAGGTATGATATCTGGTGCTACTGGAGCTTTGGCTGTAGTAATGGTGAGTTTAGTAAAAGAAGGTAATGCGATGGGTGCCGAAGGCGCAATGATGGGCTTACAGTATCTTTTTGCCACCTTAGTGTTAACTGGTTTGTTTCAAGTTGCTGCAGGATATTTTAAAATGGGAAAATTCGTTCGTATGATTCCACATTCTGTAATGATGGGGTTTGTGAACGGTTTAGCAATTGTGATTTTCACTTCTCAACTAGGAATGTTTAAATCTGAAGGGGAGTGGTTGTCAGGAGAGCCTTTGTATACCATGTTAACCTTAGTTGGTTTAACTATGGCTATTATGGTTTTGTTACCACGCTTGACAAAGAAGCTCCCTGCTGCTTTAATTGCTATTATTACGGTTTCTTTAATTTCTATTTTTGGTGATGTTGATACAGAAACCGTAAAGTCATTTATTGTTGCTGGTGGTGGTGAAGGAATTAAAGCTGGTTTACCAACATTTAATATTCCAATGATTGATTTATCATTTGAGACTTTAAAGTTTATTACCCCTTATGCATTAATATTAGCGGCTATTGGATTAATAGAATCACTTATGACTTTAAACTTGGTTGATGAGTTAACAGCAACTCACGGTAACGGGAATAAAGAATGTGTAGCTCAAGGTGCTGCAAATATCCTAAACGGATTCTTCGGTGGAATGGGTGGTTGTGCAATGATCGGTCAGAGTATCATCAATATTAAATCTGGTGGTCGCGGTCGTTTGTCTGGAATTACCGCAGCTTTAGCACTCTTATGTTTCATCTTATTTGCTTCAACTTATATAGAAATGGTACCAATCGCTGCTTTAGTAGGAGTAATGTTTATGGTAGTTATCGGAACATTCGCTTGGAATACATTCAAGATTTGGAATAAAATACCTCTAACGGATATTATTGTGATTGTATTAGTAACTGTATTGACTGTAATCTTCGATTTAGCTTTTGCAGTTATTGCGGGTGTAATTGTTTCTTCACTTGTATTTGCTTGGGAAAATGCCTTGCGTATTCGCGCACGTAAATTTGTTGATGATCACGGTGTAAAGCACTATGAAATTTACGGACCTTTATTCTTTGGTTCTGTAGAATTGTTTAATTCTAAGTTCGAATTAGCTGATGATCCTAAAGAAGTGATTATTGATTTTAAAGAATCGAAAATTATGGATCAATCTGCAATCGAGGCTATTAATAAATTAGCTGAACGATACCAAAATAATGGGAAGACGATTCACTTGCGTCACTTAAGTAATGATTGTGTGAAGTTGATTAAGAAAGCTGAGAAAATTTGTGATGTAAATGTATTGGAAGATCCAGATTACTTTGTGGCTATCGATAATTATAATAAAGCATTACTAGCGAAGTAAAAATTGCTTAAAAGTATCAAGTACTAGGTATTAGGTATGAAAAAAGGCTTCCCTCGGGAAGCCTTTTTTTATTTGAAAATCTAATGATCATTAATACATGTTAAAACGCACCTGATTAGAGGGCTCCTTTATCTTATTTTTTGAAGTTGAATTCTGTTTCAATATTATTTCTCAAACAAAGCAATTGCCTCTACATGCGAGGTGTGTGGGAATTGATCAGCAAAACTCAATTTCTTTAATTTGTAACCTTCACTCAGTAAGTATTCAGTATCTCGGGCTTGAGTTGCAGGATTACACGACACATAAACAATTCTTGAAGAGTTCAGTTGTGCTACTTTTTTAAGTGTTTTAGGTGCGATTCCTGCTCTTGGAGGATCGAGTACAACAGTAGAAATATTTCCTTGGTATTGTGGGTATTCTTGTAAGAATTTACCTACATCGGCAGCAAAGAATTTTAAGCCTTCAACATTGTTTCTTTTTGCATTTTTCTTAGCATCTTTAATCGCTTCAGGAACGATATCTACACCAATAACTTCTGCTCCTGGTATTTGATTGGCGATAATCTGACCAATGGTTCCAGTACCACAGAATAAATCCATAATAACCTCTTGCTTTTCTTCGGTATCCTGAACATAATCAATTACTTTTTGATAGAGTTTTTTAGCACATTCAGGATTGGTTTGGAAGAAACTTTGCATGCTTATTTCAAAGTCTAAGCCCAATAGGTTTTCTACAATTTTATCTTCTCCGTACACCAACTTACATCTACCATCAGAAGCTTGAATTCTATCGCCTATGCTATCGTTTACAGTGTGTAGTAAACCTGTAAAGCGTTCGCCTAGTACTTCCTTTAAAACGTCTATAAAAGCATTCATATCGAATTGCTCTAAGTCGGTAGAGGTAGTTACTAAATTAAGAAGTATCTGATCGTTTGAATACGACTTACGCGCCACTAAGAATCTAAAGAATCCTTCTTTCTTTGGTGGGTGCCAAGGATCTAATCCAGTTTCAATAAAAAACTGACGAAGCTTAGGAAATGCATTTTCAAGTTCTGCATCGAATAAACCGGAGTCTTTCTCCAGATTTTCTACCATCCACCAAGTACCTCGGTGTTTAAACCCAAAGGCAAAATCATCAACATCATGTTTCAAATCAAAGTCGTAGCGAATGGCAGAGAAAGAATATTCCATCTTATTGCGGTAATGCCAAACTGAAGGAGAGCTTATATACTCATCGTAATAAGATGCAATGTCTTCAATATTCCCTATTCTTTTAAAGAGCTCAAAACAATTTTTTTTCTTGTTCGCTTCTTGCTGTTCAATAGGTAATTGAGCATAAGGGGCTCCAGGAATGGTTTGGTATGGGGTTTCTACTTCGGCTTCAGATTTTTCTAAAACCTCAACGAGTTTACATTCTGCATGTTTCTTTTTACACTTATGAACAGTAACAAGTACTTTTTGCCCAGGTAAGGTATTCTCAACAAAACAAACGAAGTCTCCGTCGTCTGTTTTAATCTTAGCAATTCCCTTACCACCAAAGGCTAAATCAATGATATCTAATTCTAAACGTTCTCCTCTTTTAAAGAGTCTTTGATTGCGTTGTCTTCCCATGCGGCAAATATAATATTTAGTAGAAGTTTATAGTGTTTGAACACACTATATGTTTATATAGTTTGTAGCGACTATGGTTGAATGGTTTTGCTAAAACACTGAAAATCATACATATTTGCTTAGATATAGTACTTGACCTCCCCTGTGTATAAAATTATTAAACTGTTAGATAATACCCCTCAGTTTGTTTGTAATAAAAATATTCTCCTAGGAGAGCCTTTTTTTACAAGTACAATCTTTAAACCTATTAAATTCATACCTTTATAGTCTAATTTAAGTCTTAAGATTATGCGTAAACTTCTATTCTCCCTTTTGTTCTCACTTCTTTCTGCAACTGTTTTTTCTCAAACGCATCCATGTGGGTTTAATACATATATGGAGCAGCGTTATGAAGAAGAGCCTACTTTGCTAGATATGCGAGAAGAATATGAAGAAGAAATCCAATCGATTATAAATTCTAGAACTTACTTTTCTCAAAAAACTATACCAGTAGTTATACACATTATTTATAACGACTCGTATTCTAACATTTCTAATTCTCAAGTTTATAGTGCTCTTACTGCATTAAATGAGGATTTTAATGCATCTAATTCAGATTTTAGTAGTGTTGTGTCTTCTTTTAGTGGTGTGAAATCTGATGTAGAAATTACTTTTTCACTTGCTAATATTGACCCCGACGGGAGTGTTACAAGTGGTATTACAAGAACTCAATCTGATTTGACTGATTCAGCTGGTGAAAACGTAAAAAGTTTAGTGCTATGGGATACCGATATGTATCTTAATATTTGGGTAGTAGATAATATTGAAAGCGGTGCAGGAGCATATGCATATTATCCTGGTACAGCTCCTTCAGGTGCTGAAGGGATTGTTTGTAGACATGATCAATTTGGGACTACAGGTACATCAAGTAGTTCTAATTTTGCTGCCACAACATTAACTCACGAAATCGGTCATTATCTTAATTTATCTCATACTTGGGGAGATTCTAATAATCCTGAAGTAGATTCAAACTGTGATGATGATGATAATGTAGAGGATACTCCAAACACAATCGGAACTCTTTATGGTTGTAATACAAGCCAGTCAACTTGTGGTTCTTTAGATAATGTACAAAACTTCATGGATTATACTGAATGTACCAATATGTTTACCCAAGGTCAGCGGTCTAGAGTACACGCAGCACTACATTCTGCGCAAGGCGGTAGAGTTAATCTATGGCAATATGAAAATCTTTTAGCTACTGGAGTTCTTGACGAATCTGATTGTGAAGAAGAGCTTATTGCGGTACAGATTCATACAGGCACATACTCCAATGAGGTTTCTTGGGTTATTTTAGATAGTGATGGAGAAGGAATTGCTGGAGGTGGAGGAACTTATAGTAATAATTCCAATTATTATTCTTCTGTTTGTTTAGTTCCTGGAAACTATACTTTTCAGTCAATAGACTCTTATGGTGATGGTTGGAATGGAGGTTATTATTATGTGAGAGATTGTGATAATAGTGTGATTGCTAACGATAGTAATCCTTCTGGTTATGGAGAGTCAGAGAGCTTTGTGGTTGCTTTATGTGGTGGTACGATTGAGGGCTGTACAAATCCATTTGCATCCAATTATAATCCGGAAGCGACAGAAAATGACGGTTCCTGTATTGTTTTAGGTTGTACAAATCCAGAAGCAAATAATTACAATCCTGGTGCAAACCAGGATGACGACTCATGTGTTTTTTATGGGTGTACCGATAATACCGCCATTAATTATGATGCACAGGCTAATGAGGATGATGGAAGCTGTGAATACCTTCTTGTTCCAGATTTATTTAATTATGAATTAACAGGTTCAAATCATACGATTGTTATTCCTGATGAAATGGTATTTAATTTATTGGAAAGCCCAATCTCTAATTCAGACATTATAGGCGTTTTTTATTCGGATGAAAATGGTGTAGAACAGTGTGGTGGATACATTATTTGGCAAGGAACCACTAATTCTATTGCAGCTCAAGGAGATGATGCTACTACAGATGAAATTGATGGTTTCGGGGAAGGAGTGGAGTTCCAATTTAAAATTTGGGATTATTCGAATAATCTATTATTTGATTGTAATGTTTCTTATAATACCGCAATGCCAAATCAGGAGTATTTCACCACCAATGGTATCTCTGCGATTAGTGGAGGACATGTGATACCGCCTGTAACTGATCAGGAGATTGACTTCCCTCTAGGTTGGAGTATTTTCTCTTCTTATCTTACTTTAGAAACTATGGATGTAGCTGTAGTCTTAAATCCAATTTTTGACAATCTAGTAATTGTTAAAGATTTTCAAGGTTTAGCCTATTTGCCAGACTGGGGTTATAATGGGATTGGTGCCATGATTTTAGGGCAATCTTATCAAGTAAAAGTTATTGTAGAATCTAATTTAACCTTAGAAGGTGAGTATATTTTTCCAGAGGATGTACAAATATTACTTCCTTTAGGTTGGAGTTTGTTCGGATATCTTAGAACTGAAGCTGCAACTTGTTGGGATGTTTTAGATGAAATACAATCGGAAGTAATTATTGCAAAGGATTATCTAGGTAATGCATATTTACCAGAATGGAATTTCAATGGAATTGGAGATTTAAAACCTGGTCAAGGCTATCAAATTAAAATGAATAGTCCTCAAATTTTACAGTATATCTCTAATTTAGAAAACTATTAGTTTTCTGTCAATTAATTTGAAGATACTTTTTAAAACCCAGAAACGGAGATTTAAACGTCTAAATGATTGCCTTTCTTACTCTTACCAATTTGGTCAATAAGTCTTCTAATTGATCAATCGGTAGCATGTTAGCTCCATCAGATTTAGCAACAGAAGGATTTGGGTGCGTTTCTAAGAAGATACCATCTGCCCCAGCAGCGATACCCGCTTTGGCAATGGTTTCGATCAATTGAGGTTTTCCACCGGTTACACCTGTGCTTTGGTTGGGTGTTTGAAGAGAGTGGGTAATGTCTAAAACAATAGGGAATCCTAAGTTTTGTACGGCTGGAATAGTACGCATATCGACGATTAGGTCTTGGTAGCCAAACATAGTACCTCTATCGGTTATCGCTATATTAGGGTTTCCGGAATCGATTACTTTTTGAGCAGCAAACTGCATAGATTCTGCAGAAAGAAATTGTCCTTTTTTAATGTTAACTGCTTTTCCAGTTTTTGCTGCAGCGACTAATAAATCGGTCTGACGACAAAGGAAAGCGGGGATTTGTAATACATCTACATATTTAGCAGCCATAGCAGCTTCTTCTGCTGAGTGAATATCAGTAACCGTAGGGATGTTAAAATGTTCACCTACTTTTTTCAATATTTTTAATGCTTTCTCATCACCAATTCCTGTAAAAGAATCTAAACGCGAACGATTGGCTTTTCGGTAAGAACCTTTAAAGATGAAAGGAATCTTAAGCTTATCGGTAACTTCTTTAATCTTTTCAGCAATCTCAAAAGCCATTTCTTCACCTTCTATGGCACATGGACCCGCTAAAAGATAAAAGTTGTTTGAGTCTGTATGTTTTAAGTTGCTTAGTGCATTTAGCATAGCTATGATTTTAAAAAGTCAATAATGGTTTGAGAAACGTCTTTGTTCTTCAATATTCGTCGGTGTCCCAGCTTTTTTGTGAGCACTAATTTACTGTTTTTCCAGTGTTCATGAATTTGATGTGCACTTTCTACTGGAGCGTCTACATCGTCCTCACAATGAAGGATTAAGCCATCGGTATCGATAGTCTTCACCAGATTACTGATACTCAAATCGTCGAATTGTTTCTGGAATTTAGCTACTAAACGATCTCTCATCAGCTTTTCTATCCTAGAGCTTACGTTTATAGTCTCACAAAAAGATTTTAAAATCCATTTGGTACTCGATGGTGAGCCAATGATAACACATTTTTCTGTCACAAAACCTTTTGTGATTGCATATACACAGGCTGCACCACCCATTGAATGTCCGATAATAGATTCAATTTCGGGATGCAGTTCTTTAATTCTGAAAATCAAATCAGAAAATTCCATAACGTGGGTATGTCTTCCGTTTGAATTTCCGTGTGCTGGAGCATCAAAACTATATACCTTATAGCCTGCTTCCATTAATGGTTCTACTAAATGCGCTACTTGTGTAGCCCTACCAGCCCAACCATGTACCAATAGAATGGCTTTGTCTGCCGTACCCCATTCGTAAACTTGAACTCTATTGTTCTTGAATTTTATCGTTTTAGTTTTCGCCAAGCGAGAAAACTCAAGCTCTTGTTTTGGCGCTTTAAATCGTATGGGGGTAAAGAACAGTAATGAAGCCAGTCTAGCTGTAAGAGATGGCGATAAAAATTCAAACACAGCAAAAGTTAACCTCATCCAGTTAGGAGCTCTTAATGCAGGTTTTTGTTCTTTTTTATTAGGCATTAGGGTAATGTGTTTTAGTAAGTTGGGATTTTAGTATTAAGCATGTATTATTGATTATTTCCTTCGTGAGAACATTTCGACAAGCTCAATGTGACAAGTAATGGTTAGTTTTTCTCGCCACCATCCTACATCATCAAATTAAATACTCATAGAATAACCTAAAGGGATAGGTGTGTCAGTCAGAGCCTGTCGAAGACTACCACTCACCACTCACCATTTACGTTTTCCGACTTACGTTTCGCGTCTACTTACAAATTGCCATTTGTCCATTATTTACAACGGCTAACGCTTTCCCTGTAAAGGACTTTCCGGTAAGTGCAGAGTTTTTGGATTTAGAGACAATATCTTTTTGTTCGTATGTCCATTTTAGTTCTGGATTAAAGAGGGTAATGTCGGCTAGACTCCCTTCTTCTAAAGTTTGACTATCAAGTCCTAATATAGCTTTAGGTGTGCTGGTAAGTTTTACGACAAGCTCCTCTGTACTTAATGTTCCTTTTAAAGCTGTATTCGCAGCTGCAAAAGAAGTTTCTAGATTGATCATCCCAAAAGCAGCGATGTCGAACTCACATTTTTTGTTTTCTATATTCTGTGGATAGTGATCCGAACAAACTGCGTCTAGCGTTCCATCTTTTAAGCCTGCTTTAAGAGCATCAATGTCTTTTGTAGAGCGTAGTGGTGGATTCACTTTTAAGTTACTGTTGAAACTTTCTAATTCTGTATCATTGAGTAGTAAGTGATAAGAGCTTGTGTCGGCTGTAACTTTTAAACCTTTTGCTTTTGCGTCTCTAATGAGTTTTACAGATTCTGCAGTCGAAATCGTAGAGAAGTGGATTCTAGCATCGGTGTATTCACACAGTTGTAAATCTCTTGCAAGTTGAAGTTCCTCTGCCAGCGCAGGGATTCCTTTTAAGCCTAAACTTGTACTTGTAACTCCTTCATTCATTTGCCCTTTCTGTGAAGTCTTTTCCTCTGCAGAGAAGCTCATAATGAGTCCACCAAAGTTTTTCGCGTAGAGCATAGCAATCTTCATCAAACTCGCATTGGCAATTGAGCGTTTGTCATCACTAAAAGCGATAGCGCCAGCTTGTTGCATGTCGTACATCTCTGTAATTTGCTCGCCTTTTCTGTCGTCGGTAAGAGCGCCAATTGGGTGAATGTCGACTATATTGTGTGAAGTTTGATTCACTAAGTAGCTAACATCCGATTTGCGTTGGATGCAAGGCTCAGTAGAAGGCATAAGAGCCACATGGGTAAATCCACCCTGTGCAGCTGCGTTCATACCACTATTTAAATCTTCTTTATACTCGTGACCGGGTTCTCCAAATCGAGCGTTCAAATCCGTCCAACCTTGAGAGATATGTAAGTTTTCCGCTTCAAAGATTTCAGCAGTAGCATCTTCAATAGAATCAGAAATGTTAATAATAAGGCCATTTTCAATGAGCAAATCTTTTGTTTGCTTATGATGTTTAGAGCTAGCGTCTAAAATGGTTGCTTTTTTAATGAGGATTTTCATATGAAGCCTATTAGTTCTCTAGTTTAATTTGCGCCTTTTTATTCCAGTTTTTCAACAGTAAACTTTCAGCAATTAATAAAGCCAAAGCTAAAAGAATAAAGGAATGCCACAGCGAAGTTCCACTGCGATTTTCTTTTAAGGAATCCTCTAACTGGAGACCTTCTTTTTGCCATAGATTTATATGTGCGTATCGTTCACTAATATCTTGTAATTCTTCAATGTCCCAAGGTTTTAAGTTACTCTCTCTGCGGTTGTAGTTGAAGGATAGCGTCTTTTGTTGATCTTGATTCGTTAAGTTGTAGAAACCATCTTCCTGAATAAGATTCTGTATGTTAATCTGTATCCTTTGATCCACGGTTCTAACTTCTGGAATAATATCAATATACTTACCTTTTTGTATTCTATACTGTTCAGTGCTACTTTTTCCGTTAAGTATGATGGTTTTGTCTTTTCCTAAGGTATAATAGATGTTTTCTGCTCTAGAACTCTGTGTAGCCATATTGAAGAGTAGGGGTACAAATAAGGCATGTTTTTCTAAGTTACTTGCTTCTGCATTTAAAGGCGAGCACATTAAGTAGATTGAGCCTAAGCCTTTAGTATACGAGTTGATGAAAGGCTCTTTCGTATTTAAGAGCATTACATTTTCTTCTGAACTAGAGTAGGTGTTCGCTATACTGTAATATTGATTGATTGAAGGAAATTCGGTTTGTTTAGCTTGTTTCTCGAAGACCTCTTTAAATAGTTTGTGTTTCTTGTTTAAGCTTGAAACTTTTACACGTTTTGAATTCAACTTTGTGTAGGTCGGGATATTTAAGCTATTTGCTAGGGTTTTATAGGAATCTGAGCTCATTCCTTTTGATGGAATGATTAAAAGGTTTCCACCATTTTCGGTGTATACTTTTAAGCTGTTAATTAATCCGCTTGTAGGATTGCTAACATTTTCAAGAATAATTAAGTTCTGCTGACTTAGTTTATTCAAGTTGAGCTTTCCTACTTCTAGTGCTTGATAGTCGAAAATAGCATCATTAAATAAAGCTCTTAGTGTAGTGCTTGAGGCGTTTTCGTAAATGCTAAGTACTTTATTCGCTTCGGTAACATCAAAGTTAAAGTACAGTCTATTGTCAAAAGGAATGGTAGCATCTGTTAATTCTATAGATGCCTCTTGTATTCCAGTCGTATGATTGCTAAAGTTTAGTTTTGCATTCGAGCTAGAATTCGCTTTTACTTTAAGAGTCGTTAGCGCTTTTTGTTTCCCATTAACAATGAGTTTTACGGTAAGATTTTCAAGATCGTCGTTAGATGCGTTCGAAACTTCAAAGTACAACCATTCTTGTTGTCCTAAGCTGTGGCTCGGAGATTCAAGATAGCAAGTATCTATAGAGAGGTTAGTTTGAGGATACGAACTTATAGGAAGTAGGTGAGTGGTGAAGCTTGTGTCTTTGGTGTGAAATCCCTCAGGGAAACTGGTTCTTTGGAAGTCACTGATTATATAAAGCTCAGCTTCGGTATTGATTTCGTTTTGTTTTAACGCATTCCAACGATCGATTACAGATTTCACATTAAGTACTGGAGCAGCTATGTTTGTTTGGTCAATAGCCTCTAAACAGTCGTTATAGTCTATAATACGTTGGTGCTTACCTTGTAATTCATTGCTGATGAAAATGAATTCATCCTTTCCTTTATGAGCGTCTAATATACTACGTGCATTGTTTTTAGCTTGCTCAATTAACAATCCCTTGTCGTTAGTAGCATTCATGCTAAAAGAGTTGTCAATATAAATGCCAACGATTTGTTTATCGCTAATAGATTCTTCTTTTTCGCTTAAGTAAGGTTCGCTGAAAGCTAGTATTACAGCGGAAAGCAGCAATAATCTAACAAGTAGAAGAAGTAGTTTTTGAAGCTTCGTAATATTGCTCTTCTTCTGATTGATTTGTTTCAGAAAGGCAACGTTGCTAAAGTAAACAGTTTTGTGTTTTTGTAAAGAAAATAGGTGAATGAGGATAGGGATGGCTAGTGCCAGAAACGCGTAAAGGAAGTATGGTTCCAATAATCTCATTAAAAGGCAAAGTTAAAGTTTTTCCATAACTGTGAAAGTTGAGCGGCTAAAACTTCTCATAAACTCCTAATCCAAATAGTGCGAAGTCATATTTTGCTGGGTCTTCAGGGCAAAATTGTCTTAAATGGAAGTCTAATTCTTTTACTGTTTTCCAATCGTTAGGTTTGCGAGTAATAAGTCCTAGTTTACGCCCAACGTTTGCAGTGTGCACGTCCAATGGGCAAGAAAGTTGTCTTGGATTTAAGCTTTTCCAGATTCCAAAATCTACCCTTTCTTGATTACTGCGTACCATCCAACGCAAATACATGATAAGTCGTTTTGAAGCCGAGCCTTTCATGGGGTCAGAGATATGTTTTTCACTTCGAAGTGGATGCTCTAAGCTGAAGAACGTTTTCTTAAACTGCGAAATTCCCTCGCACATATCTTCCTTTTCAGTATAAAAACAAGCTTCGAGTCCATTGTGATTTTGGTAAATATTCCGGAGTGCTAGAATAAAGGTATGAAAATCTATTCCCTGAAAGGTACGATGGCAGAAATTGAGGCTACTTTGAATTTCTTTTTCGCTTGCGTTTACAATGAAGTCATAAGGACTGTTGTCCATTATTTGCATCATATGTCGAGCATTCTTCATAATCATAGCTCTGCGTCCCCAAGCGATGGTGGCGCTTAAGAAAGCGGAAATCTCTATATCTTCCTTTCTGTCAAATTGATGTGGTATACTTATAGGGTCATCTCCTACAAAATTAGGTCGAAGGTAAAGCTCGACCTTCTCGTCTAAAAACTCTTTGAGTTCGGTATGTGTCATTTGAAGTGAATTGGTTTTAGTAATCATTGTTAAAACACTTCGTTAGTACAGATAGTTATCGGGACAGAGTGATAGCGTAATTTGTTTATTTTTTATGCTACACCAATAACTAACAACAATCAACCATTTACTATAATTCCATCTTTAATTTCCAACATCCTATCGCTCATTTCGGCGAGTTCTCTGTTGTGAGTAACAATCACAAAGGTTTGCTTGTATTTGTCTCGAAGTTCAAAGAAAAGTTCGTGTAGCGCTTTTGCAGAGGTAGTGTCTAGGTTTCCTGAAGGCTCGTCAGCAAAGACTACTGAAGGGTTGTTGATTAAAGCTCTAGCAACTGCAACGCGTTGTTGTTCTCCGCCCGAAAGCTCCATAGGTTTGTGATGGACTCTGTCGGCTAATCCTAAGTTCTTAAGAAGTTCAGTAGCTTTTGTTTCAGCTTCTTTTTTTGAAGTCCCTTTTATCCAGCTTGGCATACATACATTCTCTAAAGCAGAGAATTCTGGAAGTAGGTGATGTGCTTGAAAAATAAATCCAATTTCTTCATTTCTAAAAGTTGATAAACTAGAAGCATTCAAATTATCTATGGTCTTTCCATTAATATGAAGAGACCCTTGATCTGATTGAGCAAGAGTACCCAAGATTTGAAGTAGAGTACTTTTTCCAGCACCAGAAGAACCAACTATGCTTACGATTTCACCTTCTTTGATGTTTAGTGAAACTCCTCGTAGTACATCAAGCCCTTCGTAACTCTTATGTATGTTTTCTGCTTTTATCATTTACCAATTGTATTATAGTAGATTGGCGTGTTCAGTACAAATCCGCAGTTTTACCACTTACCACTTACCACTTACCACTTACCACTTACCACTTACTCTTTCCGTTTCAAATTTAAGTAATCCAAGTAATACACCAGTTTCAAAGATAGGCTGTTTCCTTGAGACTCCTCAAATAGACGATTTATATTCTGTTGGCTATTTAAACTAGCATCACTAATAAGATTACTGATCGAGTTCTTCCATTGGAGGTTCATTTCACTTCCTGGAGCAAATCTCCAGATGCAATTTAAGTCTATATTCCAAGAGTTGTAATTGATGTCGTAAAGTGGTTGGTTGTTTTCGTCCCTTAAAGAAAAGTCATTATTAGTAAGTTCTCCATTTTCTAATCCATAGAAAGTGTTGTGTGTTAGCGTAGACCAGTAATGACGAAGTTTTAAGTTAAAGGATAGTTTAGTGTTCATTACGTAAGAGAGTTTGTAAACATTGGTGATGGTTTTTCGATCACGTTTACTAAACAGTATATTGCCTTCCTCATCTTTAAGGTTTGAATATGTAGAGTCAAAAGCTCTACCCACGTTGTTTTTTTCGGTTTTATGAGAAATTACATAAGTCATAAAAATATGGTCATTCACTCTAAATCTAGGCGACCATCGAATGTGGAAGGATTTACTTCCAAATTCAGGCAAAAAATCATATCCAAAGCCTAGGTCACCAGCAAGTCGATTGCGGTAGTCCGTAGAGTTCCACCAAAATATGCTTGTATTAGGTTTGCTAATAAATACATTTTCTAGATCGCCCGTTCTTGCTTCGAAATAATCATAGGCCTTTCCTATATCTTGATTTATGGAAATCCCACTAGAGAAAAAGTTGTTAAAGTGAAGTCGTATATCAGCCGACAAGTTAGTGCTATTGTATAAGTTTGGTGAGTAGAGCATCTCTCTGCTTAAGCCGAGTTCAAAGTCAGCCTTGCGCAGGATTCCTTTTGGAGTGAATATGTAATAGGCTAATTCTCCGTGATGCTTTAGTTCGTTGTTGTTATACATGAAACCTAAATCGTTAATGTCGTAAGTTTCACTTTCAATATTTTGAGCAGCTTTAAACCTGAAGTTCCCACTCGATTTTTCAAAGATTAAAAATGAGGCAAAACCATTCTTTTTAGTAGCATCTTCAAGTATGTGACTAAAAGAGATGTCTCCATAAAAAGTGTAACTATTATCCTCTGTTCCAATTTGTACTTGAAGCTTTTCTACATTCGCATCTCTTGCTTTCCCAAGTCTACTTACATTAGTGTTAGTAAAAGTGATATAGGAATTGTTTTTAAGAACCTGATCTAAGACCAGTACATTGTAGTTTGATAAAGGTTCTATAAGCTCAGTTCTTGTATTTCCTATAGAGTCTTCTATAGTTGCTAATGTTTTTTCGGTTAGAGCGTTGAAAAATCCAATTCCTAAGCCTTTAGCTGATCTTCCTGAAATTTTTGAAGCATTAAGTAGTTGAACGCTTGTGGGAGATTCTGTTACAAATTCACCTTCCTCTAGTGAGATAGACGGTGCTTCTCCTATTCGACGAGAGTAGAATAAGCCACTTTTATTAAAGAGTTCTGTTCCTTCGGTAAAGAAGCTTCTATTTTCGTTAAAACGCACTTCAAAAGGACTGACGTTTAATATTTGGTCATCAAAAACCGTTTGTCCAAAATCTGGAACCAAGATCATGTCTAAAGTAAAACTTTCGTTGAGTCCGTATTTTAAGTCTAATCCACCGTTAATATTACGAGTGCTTTCGGATTCGTAAAAGTCCACGTAGCTGGATAGATAAGGCATGAAAGAAAGTCGTAGTGGTGGTTTAATGTTTTTTATCCCTGTAAGTACACCTGCTTGAGCCGCCTTATTTGAATTGCTTATATCGATTGGGTTCCAGGCGTAATTTTCTCGTGTTCTGCGAATAGTTCTACCTAAGTTTATTCCCCATTCTTGTATGTTGGTATTAGGGATTCTAAGTGCTGAATAAGGGATCTCGAGTTCAGCCGACCATCCATGCTCATCTATCTGAACCGCGCTTTTCCAAACGGCATCCCAGTTTCCATCCGAGCCATTCGAAGATGATCTAGAGTCCATTTGGACGCCGGCTGCTGTAAGGGCAAACATAAAATCGTTTTGAGCATCGTTGTAAGGGGAGATCCATACGCCAAACCAATCACAGTTTTTATTCCACTCATCTCTTTTGCTAAATTCTGTAAGAATACTGTCTGGAGCAGTGTCGTAAAACATTGCGCCAACATAAAGTGCTTTGTTGGTGTAAATAAACTGAACTTCTGATTTTTGATTGCTTCGCTCTAATTCACCATTTCGGGGTTCCATCTGTGTCCAGTCAGTTGCTTTTGGAGCCTTCCCCCATGTTTCTGACTCGATAAAACCATCTATTTTAGGCGCTACTTCAGTTTTAACTGCTTGAATGGTTTTATGGATTCCTTGAGCGAAACTGTTGTAGCTCAATAAGAGTATGAAGATCGTAAGAATCTGTTTCATGAAGATTGATTTGAAACAGCTAATTTAATTTATTTGATAACGAAATTTTAAGTATTAGTTTAGAATTAACATTCTAAACAAGAAACTTGATATGTAATTGTGTTAAACGTTTTACTTCTTGCAATTTAAGTTTACGCTTCTTCTGGGAAGAATTTCTTTAAAATATCTCCCTGAGCGTTCATGTCTAATTCATGAAAGTGTTTGTAAAGCTCTTCAAATCGATTAAGGCGCTCAATTTCTTCATTGTTTAAATCGCCTTTAAAAGCAACTCCAGATTTGGATGTGGTGCAAACGAAAAAGTCAAAGCCTTCAATATCTTTAAGAATACCAAACTCTTTAGTTTCTAAAAGGTAGTTATACCAATGCTCTTGAACAATAAGAAGCATGTCCATGCTAGCTACAACTTTAAATGAGTCTAGTTTAAAGCATTTAAGAGCTTCTTCGAAAAATTGTTCTGACTTTGCTAATTCAGCCATGGGTGTAGGTTTTGTGCAAAGAAAAGGATTTTACTCGATTTGAAGATGTGTTTGTTCTGATAGATGTCTGAATGAAGATTTAATTTTCAACTATCAACTAAATATTGCTTTCAAATTCTTCAATCAAGTCGGCAACCACTTGTTTTACAGGTCGAATAGATTTTACGCCTTCTATGGAAGGACCTGCACACCAAACAGTGTCGTAAGTAGTGTTAAAGGCAGCTTTTTCTAAAGCTTTAGTGCCTTTGTAGAAGGTGAGCATTTTCATAAACTTTTTAAGCTTTTTGTTTTTACTCAGTAGGCTTTCTATAAAGTTCCTTTTGGTGCCTATTTTTTGTACGTAAGGTGTGTTTATGACTGTACATGGCGAGCCAGAGAGTTTTTCTGTTAATACGATGTCTGTTGCTCCATAATCTACAATCGCTTGCTTATAAGCATCGGAAACTCCAGCTTCGGTTGTAGCAATGAAGGGGCTACCCATGGAGATTCCGCAGGCTCCAAGTTCAAGTATTTCCTTCATTTGTTTTCCATTAGAAACGCCGCCGGCAGAAATTACCGGAATGGAACATTCTTTAACGAGTTCCGGAATCAGAATATTCGCCGGGGTAGGACCAGCATGGCCTCCCGCTTCTTTGTTTACTGCAATAATGGCATCACATCCCAAAGCTTCAACCTTTTTGGCGTATTTTGTATCTACGACATCGCAGAACACTTTTATTCCGTGTGGTTTACAAGCTTTAATGGTTTTTTCAGGACTTCCTAAGGAGGTAATGATGTAGTCTACTTTAAGTTCTACACAGCTCTTTATTTGCTGGTTGAACTTAATGTTGGATTTATTTACGATAAGATTTACCCCTATAGCACCATCGGCTCGCTCTCGGATGGAATTGATTGCTTCTCTAAATTGATCGTCTGTACGATAATTTAATGCAGGAACACATCCTGTTATTCCAGAATTAATTGCTTCAACGAGCATATCTGCATTTGAAACTAAAAACATCGGTGCCATAATTACTGGATATTTGATGTTTAGAATGTCACAAAGCGAGGTGTTTTTTTTATCTGTAGTTGTCATAAAATAATTTGTTAAGCGCGCATACTAAATTACAAATTTTTACTGAAAAACAAATCATAAATTTTACAGGTGAGAGGTAGGTTTTGAATACTATTTATGTGAGCTATATTTAAGTGTTTTTTTATTGTAAATTTTGTGTGTTATTAAGTCAGTTTATGATGATTTAATTGTCTTTTAAATCAGCTTTTGTTCAAAAATTTCTACTTTAGTTGTATTGATGAGTGATGTGTTTGTTGAGTGTATTATATTAAATTATAGATTTAGATGGTAAGATGTAATTAACTGACTTAGTTTAGTTTGCGAGATATTCATGACATCATGTCATGCGTGTATTTTTCTTTAGTTTTGGTTGTATGTTTTGGTTTTGTGTCAATTTCACTTGTTTTGAGGAGTCGTGAAAATAATATGTATTTTTGTCCTATGAGAATTGATATCATCACCTTACATCCTGAGCTTCTAGAAAGCCCATTTTCCGCCTCTATTTTGAGGCGTGCTATCGACAAGAAGTTGGTCGAAGTTGTCTTCCATCAGCTGCGAGATTATTCTGAAGATAAGCATCGCCGAGTTGATGATACGCAATTTGGTGGAGGTGCTGGAATGGTGATGACTGTACAGCCGATATCTAAAATTATTGATCATTTGAAGTCGGAGCGTTTTTATGATGAAATCATTTATATGAGTCCTGATGGTTTGCGTTTTAATCAAGGTATCGCTAATCAGTTGTCCACTTGCGGGAATCTCATGATACTTTGTGGGCACTATAAGGGTATTGATCAGCGTATACGTGATGAGTATATTACGAAAGAGATTTCTATTGGCGATTTCGTGCTGTCGGGAGGTGAGTTGCCTGCAGCAATGGTGTGCGATGCTGTTATCCGTTTATTGCCTGGTGTTCTGGGTGATGAAACCTCAGCCTTAACGGATTCTTTTCAAGATGATTTATTAGCGCCGCCAGTTTATACGCGTCCAGCGGAATGGCGCGGACATATAGTGCCTAATGTTTTACTTTCGGGTCATGCTCAAAAAATTGAGGATTGGCGCCATGAGCAGGCATTAAAGCGTACTCAAGATCTTCGTCCTGACCTACTGGATTAGGGAGCTTAAGTTTTAGTATGTATGTATGTATGTATGTATGTATTCTTGTTTGATTCTGCTGAAAACTTTCAATTTTAAGCTTTCATTATTTAATTTATTCGAGATTTATTTCGTAATATTGCAGCCTTAAAATCTAACTGTTCAACCGCTGGCGTAATTACGTGGATGTTGGGTTTAAAAAAGAAAAGAAATGGATTTAGTAAAGTTTGTACAAGACGAATTCGTACCAAAGAATGATTTTCCAGTTTTTGGTGCAGGGGATACAATTACAGTATTCTACAAAATTAAGGAAGGCGAAAAAGAGCGTACTCAGTTCTTTAAAGGTGTTGTTTTACAACGTCGTGGTGCTGGAATTACAGAAACGTTTACAATTCGTAAGATTGGAGCTAACAGTGTTGGGGTTGAGCGTATCTTCCCAGTTAACTCGCCAATTTTAGAGAAAATTGAAGTGAATAAAAGAGGTATGGTTCGTAGAGCTCGTATCTTTTACCTTAGAGAACTTACTGGTAAGAAAGCTCGTATTAAGGAGAGAAGAATCTAATTCACTTTTACTTATAGAAAAAGGCACCAATTTGGTGCCTTTTTTTTTGCTCAAAACTGGGCATTGTATACTTTTACTTCAAATTCTTATTAATGGCAAAGATTAAAGCATTTAGAGCAGTTCGTCCTACACGAGATAAAGCTTATTTGGTGGCTTCTCGTTCTTACTTATCCTACTCAGAAAATACACTTCGAGAGAAGTTGATTAATAATCCTTATACTTTTTTACATATTATTAATCCAGAGTATTCTTCAAACTCACCTTTGTTAGAGGGAGTAGAGAAGTATAAGATGGTTAAGCAGAAGTACGAAGAGTTTACTCAAGAGGGAACTTTTATTGCTGATGTAAGTCCTTGTTTGTATATCTACCAGCAAATTACTGCTCAGAAAACCTACACGGGAATCATTGCTGCTTCTAGCGTAGATGACTACATAAATGGTGTGATCAAGATTCACGAGCAAACCATTGCCAAACGTGAGGCGATGTTTACTAATTATCTGGAATCTACAGGTTTTAATGCAGAGCCCGTTTTACTTTCTTACTCTAAAGTACCACGCATTAATGAGATAATGGAGGTTTATATGCAAGACCGTCCTGAGTATGAATTCACGAGTACCAATAAGGTTTTACATAACTTCTGGTTGATGGATAAGGATAAGGATATAGATGAGGTTAAAAATCTTTTTGAAGGTATTGAGAGTGTTTATATTGCAGATGGACACCATCGTTCGGCTTCTTCAGCTTTATTGTGTAAGAACCGAAGAGCTAGCTTAGCTAAAGTAGATGGAGAAGAAGCCTTTAATTACTTCATGTCTTTTTTAATCGATGACGAGCAGATGTGTATTTACGATTTTAATCGTTTGGTAAGCGATTTAAATGGCTTGTCAGTTGATGAATATTTATCGCGTGTAAGCAAAGTTTATACACTTGTTAGGCAGGATTTAGCGTATAAGCCAAGTGCTAAAGACGAGATTAGTATGTATTTGGAAGGTGCTTGGTATAGTTTAATAGCCAAAGAGCATACGTTTGATGCAGAGCATTGTGTCGAGAACTTAGACCCTGCCATTCTTTCTAAAAATATTTTAGAGCCTATTCTAGGGATTGAAGATATTCGAAACGATAAGCGCATTGGTTTTATGGATGGTAAGCAAGGTTTAAATGGCTTGAGTTTTGCCGTAGATAGCGGAAAGTATAGCGTTGCTTTTGCTTTAAAGCCCATTACTTTTGAGCAGTTGAAGGAAGTTGCAGATCAGAATGAGATTATGCCGCCTAAGAGTACTTATATTGAGCCTAAACTTCGCAGTGGACTAACTATATACAACATCGATAATGACTAAAATTACGGGTAAAAGAATCTTAATCACTGGTGGTGCTTCGGGTATCGGAAAGTTAATGGGAAAGGAGTGCTTGTTAAAGGGTGCTGAAAAACTCATTATTTGGGATGTAAATGAAGAAGCTTTAGAATCTAGTACTAAAGAGTTCATGAGTAATGGTTATGAGGTTTCACCTTATTTAGTCGATGTATCTAATTTGGATCAAATACAAAAGGCTGCCGATCATGTATTGCAAGAGGGGGCTGTAGATGTTCTTATTAATAATGCAGGGATTGTTACAGGAAAGCCATTTCACGAACAAGAAACGAATGCAATTACAAAGACCTTAGCGATTAACGTGGAAGGGGTAATGCAAATTACTAGAGCCTTTTTACCTGCTATGATTGCTCAAAAATCAGGACATATTGTAAATATTGCTTCAGCTGCTGGAATGATGGCTAATCCAAATATGTCGGTGTACGCTGGTTCTAAATGGGCTGTATTAGGCTGGTCGGAATCTTTAAGAATTGAATTAGAGTCTTTAAAGCAGGATTTACACGTTACCACTGTAACACCTGGATACATTGATACGGGGATGTTCGATGGTGTTAAATCGCCATTATTACTCCCTTTGCTAAAGCCGAAAGCTATTGTTGATGCCATTATTAAAGGTGTTGAAAAGAATAAGCTTTTTGTACGTAAACCTTTTATGGTGAACTCGCTTACCTTCGTTAAAGGAATCCTTCCAGTAAGAGCTTTCGATTGGTTTGTAGGGACGGTATTAGGTGTGTATAAAAGCATGGATGATTTTAAAGGACATTAATAACGTAAAACGTAAGTGGTAAGTCGTCAGACGAACTCAGTTGATTAATCCTCAGTTTATAACTCAAAACGCGAGGCTAATTTAATTTGCTAAAACAGTATAGCGGACTTATCTTTTTAACTTTTAACATTCAATTTTCAACTTATTTCTATGATTGCACAAAACCTAAAAAATATACTAAACACCATTCCTTCGGAAGTTATACTGGTAGCGGTTTCTAAGACCAAGCCCAATTCGGATATTATGGAGGCTTATGAAGCTGGACAGCGTGTGTTTGGCGAGAATAAGGTGCAGGATATGGTGGCAAAAGCTGAGGCTTTGCCCAAGGATATTCAGTGGCATATGATTGGGCATTTGCAGAGTAATAAGGTGAAGTATATCGCTTCGTTTGTTTCCCTCATTCATGGAATAGACTCTTTAAAACTATTAAAGGAGGTAAATAAACGTGCAGCTCAAAACGACCGAGTAATTGATTGCTTATTACAAATACACATCGCTCAGGAGGAAACCAAATTTGGTTTAGATGAATCTGAAGCTCGAGCGGTAATAAGTACAGTAGAGGAATTGAAAAACATCCGTATTATTGGTCTAATGGGTATGGCAACGAATACTTCTGATGAAGCTCAAGTTCGAATAGAATTTTCGCGCTTAAAAGAATTGTCTATCCAACTACCAACTACCAACTGTCAACTGCCAACTGTTTCTATGGGTATGAGTGGAGATTATCTCCTCGCTATTCAGGAAGGTAGTACTATGATTCGGGTTGGCTCGGCAATATTTGGAGCTAGAAATTAAGACATAAAAAAAGACCAACTCTATGAGTTGGTCTTTTCGTATACAAGAAATAAATATCCTTAGTTCTTAGCAAGGTAGTCAGCAGTACCTTCGTGCGAAGGCTTCATCGCTTCTTTACCTTTTGCCCAGTTAGCAGGACAAACTTCACCATTTTCTTCAACGAAAGTTAAAGCATCCACCATACGGATAGCTTCGTCTACGTTTCTACCTAATGGAAGGTTGTTTACCAGTTGGTGTTGTACAACACCGTTTTTGTCGATTAAGAACAAACCACGGTAAGCGATTAATTCTGTGTCAGCTACTAATTCGTCCTCTTCATTAAGGAAGTAGTCTCCTGTTAAAACATCGAAGTTCTTAGAGATTGTTTTGTTAGTATCTGCAACAAGTGGGTAAGTAATACCTTTAATTCCACCTTGAGCTTTTTCCATTTGTAACCATCCCCAGTGAGACATTTCTGTATCTGTAGAAACTCCTACAACAGCAGTGTTACGATCTTCGAAATCACCTAATTTCTCTTGGAAAGCGTGTAATTCTGTTGGACAAACAAAAGTGAAATCTTTTGGGTAGAAGAATAATACTACATTCTTTTTACCGATATATTGCTCTAAAGAGAAGTCTGCTTCTACAGTAGCTCCGTTTACAACTGCTTTAGCTGAAAACTGAGGTGCTTTTCTACCTACTAATACTGCCATTTTATTGTGTTTTAAGTTATGCTGTTTTGAAACGCAAATATATTGATTTGATTTGGAATTAGTAAGTCGTAAGATGTAAAACGTCAAGACGTAAAATGAAACAGTTAATTAATGAAGGTGAATAAGGGTAGTTTGCAAGTATAGCTTCTAATTTGCCTTATTAATAACCAATTGACTGTTGGGTAATTTAATAATCATAGTTTTAAATCTCACTCAATAGAGAGATAATTATTCAATGCTAAATTACATTTCGTTAAATGTCCGAGTGCTTATTGCTCTTTTAATTTTTAATCTTCAACTTTTAACTTATTATTTAAACTTCAATTGTATTTTTACAAAAAATAGATTTCATGCCATTATCAAAGGTTTACGACATTGTAATAGTTGGAGGAGGAATTGTAGGGTTGGCAACAGCTTTCAAGCTGCAAAAGAAATATCCACATCTAACATTAGCAGTATTAGAAAAAGAGGAGCGTTTAGCCTTTCATCAAACAGGAAGAAATTCCGGTGTAATTCACTCGGGTTTGTATTACCGCCCAGGTTCATATAGAGCGAATAATTGCGTAAGCGGAAGGAAACAGATCGTAGCCTTCGCAAAAGAATACAATATCGAGCATGATGTGTGTGGGAAGATTGTGGTAGCTACTGATGAAGAAGAATTGCCTCGTTTGGAGAAAATTCGTAAAAATGGTTTAAAGAATGGTTTGGAAGGAATCAAAATCATTGATCAAGAACGCATAAAAGAAATTGAGCCATATATTGAAGGTATTAAAGCTCTTTGGGTGCCCGAAGCAGGTATAATTGACTATAGAGGCGTAACAGATAAGTTAGCGGAACTGGTACAGGAAATTAATCCCGAATCAGAAATTATCACTAATTGCGAAGTGAAATATTTAGATAAGGATAATATATCAAAAGTGTACACCAATTTAGGTACTTATAATGCCCGTTATATGATTTTCTGTGGGGGATTACATTCGGACCGTTTGGCGCGTAAAGACAAGGTGAAACTCGATATGCGTATTGTAGGTTTTCGAGGCGATTACTTCGATTTAACAGACGTAGGGATGAAAAAGATTAAAAACCTTGTATACCCAGTACCAAACCCAGAATTCCCATTCTTAGGGGTGCATTTTACACGTATGACAGACGGCACTACTGAGTGTGGCCCTAATGCTGTTTTTACTTTTAAACGTGAAGGTTATGGTAAAACAGACTTTAATTTAGTAGATACTGTCGAAGCCCTAATGTACAAAGGGACTTGGAAGTTATTCTTTAAACACTGGCGTTTTGGTTTAGCAGAATACAAGCGTGCCTTTTCAAAAAGGTTATTCCTAAAACAGCTCAAACGTATGTGTCCGAGTTTAACCATGGAAGATATAAAACCAGGTAGATCTGGTGTTAGGGCTATGGCTTTAGGAGATAGTGGAGATGTCATCGATGATTTTAAAATTGAATACCAAGACCGTAGTATTCATGTTCTTAATGCACCATCACCAGCAGCTACTGCTTGTTTAGCAATTGGAGACGAGGTAATGACAATGGCTGAAAAGCACTTTGGGCTAGATTGTTAACTATAAGGAGCAAAGTAGGATGGACTTGTTGTACTGATTACTCTATTGTTTTTTCGTAATTTTATAGCTTAATCTTTACATATGCGTGACTTATTAATTATTTTGTTTTGTTGTTTTCCTTTGCTTAGTAATGCTCAAGGACACATTCCTCGTTGTAATTTCGATTCACTTTATTTAGAGCAATTAAAGTCTGCAGATTTTAGAGCTTTACAGTTGCATGAAGAGCAGGCATTAAATGAGTTTTTAGAGCTTAAAAAAAATAAAGAAAGCGTTGTTTACACTATTCCAGTTGTGGTTCATATTGTGAAAAATGTATCCCACCCTGAGATGGATATTACGAATGATGAGGTTTATCGTCAAATTGAAATCCTGAATGAAACCTATAATCTACTTAATACGGATGTGAGTCAGACTCCCTTGGATTTTGAACCTTGTATAGGAAATCCTGAAATTGAGTTCTGTTTGGCAACAGTAGATCCGAATGGCTATGCAACGAGTGGAATAGCTAGACATACAACAGAGGTAACCACTTTTTCTACCGCTTTAGATAATATTAAACACTCCAATTTGGGAGGAGTTGATGCGTGGGATACTGATGATTATTTAAATATTTGGGTAGGTAAAATTACTACTGGAGTTTTAGGTTACTCACATACACCTACTTCCAGTATACCGAATGAAGAACATGGTTTAGTTGTAGCCTATCCTTATTTTGGAGAAACAGATCATGAATATTATGGGCAAGGAAAAACAGCTGTACATGAACTTGGTCATTATTTAAATTTAAAACATCCTTGGGGTATAGGAGGTTGTGATGCTAATAATGATTGGGTTGAAGATACTCCTATGAGTGAGTCTGCTTATTTTGGAGTTCCTATTCATCCTCAGACTTCTTGTGAGTCTGTAGATATGTTTATGAATTATATGGATTATGTGAATGATTCGGTTATGGTAATGTTCAGTCAAGGTCAAGTTGACCGCATGCATTTCACATTGAGTTATTATAGAGCATCTTTACAAGAGTCTAATGGATGTGGTACTCCTTCATTAATAGCAGAGCCAGAAACTGTGCATGCTAGCTCAGAGTTTGTCTCTGATGGTGCTATATTTTTAAATATTGCCTCGGGGATAGCTCCATATACTATCAATTGGGAAAGTGGTGAGTCTGTTGATAGCCTAACTAATTTACCCGTTGGAGTTTATTCTGTTGTGATTTCAGATTCTTTAGGGCAAGAGCTCAGTTTAGAATTTACCATTTCATTTTACGGTAATGAATTTGAGTCAGATAATTTTGAATCTTATTCTGCAGATTCCTTATTGTATTTACAATCTGATGTATGGACCTCTTTTTGTGAAGATAGTTTTGCTGCTAATATTTCTACAATAGCTCCACCTGAGGGTGTGCAATACCTTGAAGTAAATGCTACTGATGGAATAAATGCTTTTTCGTACGAGCTTGGTGGGGTAGATGAAAATGCCTATGATTTGTCACTTAGGATGTATGTTCCTTCAGGTCGCTCTGCATCGTATGCTATTTATCATGATGCAACATGTTCGGGACCTCTTTCTGCATATGAGATTCAATTTAATATTGATGGTGAGGGTTTTGTGAAAACTGGTGGAGATAATATTGCATTTTCATTTCCGCAAAATCAATGGTTTCACATCAGTCAATTAATTGATTTAGATAGAGACATTGTTGAGTTGTCTATTAATGACGCCATTCTGGCTGATTGGACTTTTAGTTGGACAGTTACATCTGAGGTTGGAAATCCGAGGTTAGGTGCTATCGCTTTTAATGACTTAGTTGATTCTTTAACTGCAGTACATTATTTTATCGATGATTTTAAAATGGTTTTAGCACAAAATTCTGATGTAGGTATTGAAGAAATTATCGAAAACTTAGATGTTATAGCTTACCCGAATCCAACTCAAGAACAAATAAGCCTTAGAGCAGGAGAGAAGTTGACTGAACTTTGTCAAGTATATCTTTTAAATACTTTAGGACAAGTTTTAGAAGTTGAAAATTGGGATACTAAAAGCAATCCCGAATTATCGATTCCTATTGAATCATATGATGCTGGTATTTATTTCTTGAGAATTCAATCTGATAAGCAGCACAAAGTAATGAAGTTCGTGGTTAACCGCTAAGCATGAATACTGAATAGGAATTTTTGGATATAGCTATATCGTTCAAAATAGCTTCCAAGGAAAGGTTGTTTTAAAGAATAATGCCAGGATAGAGAATGCTAAAACGAGGGTTTCGCTAACAGGACATCAAGCAGATGGGAGTAATATTTATTCTACAAGTTGAGGAATACTTGAGGCTAGCAATGCAACGTTTTACAATTGTAGAAAAGGGGTTGAGTTCATGAAGTATCAAAATACTGATTGAACATTCGTGAACTTCGGTTATCCTATTGACAATGTCAGTTCTAAAAAAAAATGTGAGTTTACAGTGGAAATTCCGGTCATACTGACGACCCTATTCTGGTTTAAGTTGACCAATCATTTTCATTTGAATTAAATTCTCAAAACTTCAACCATATCGCCGTTTCAGACAATTTAAATTAACTACAATGGAGTGGTCAATCATTTCCGGTTTCACATGGTCAAGGTCTCCGGAATTCCCAATTGTGATGGGAATTTATATAGCAAAAAATATATATGGAAGTTAGTCTTCATACTTGATGTAATTATTGTAACTTATCTAGTATGAAAAAAGGATTATTAATTTTATCCATAGTTTTTCCCTTATACGTTTTTTCACAACCGAACGTGAACACTATATACCCAGCTCAAGGCAATATAGGAAGTACGATTAGTATTTTCGGAACGGGTTTCAGTACAATTACATCAGAGAATTTTGTTTATTTTGGCAATATTCAAGCTGAGATATTAAGTTCTTCAGAAAGTCAAATTCATGCGATTGTCCCTTATGGTGCTTACTATACACCCATCTCAGTATATACAAATGGACTTTATACAGTTTCAAATCAACATTTCAATGTCATCTTTGATGCTGAAGAAGAATTAACAGTTGAACATCTTGCTAATCAATTAGATAATCCATATTTAGGTAGAAAATATTATGATATAAAAATTGCAGATATGAATGGAGATAATGTTGCAGAAATCGTGACTTCCGAAGCAGGCTATGGATCGAGTGCATATTTAGCAATATTTACTACATCTTTTGATGATGAAGGGATGATATCCATTGATCAGCATATAGAATTCAATTTTGGAACAGGTGTTTATAGTGTGCCCCAGGATATTGCACTTGGCGATTTAAATGGGGATGGACTGTTAGATGTTATTACATCTGAAAAAGGAGATGTGACAGATGATTTCGAAGCTCACACCTGTATTTTTATAAATTCTAGTCAGAATCAAAGTTTTTCATTTGAATCTCCTATAATTATTGATGGAGATGGTTATGAGGGATTCGCTCAATTACAAGATATAAACGGAGATGGGAAACTAGATATAGTAACATCACGACAATCTTGGAATCAACTTGGTATTTATTTGAACACAAGTGAAGATAACAATGTATCATTTGCAAATAAGATTATTATTGGAAATGTTGTAGCAACCGCTCGACCTGCCTTTGCAGATTTGAATGGAGATGGAATGATTGATATGGTTACAACTTCCTATGCAAGTAGTAGTTATAGTAGAGAGGTTTTTGTGTATTCAAATAACAGCACAGATGGAAACTTTGAATTTAATTTAGAAGTAACTATTTTATCAGGAGGAGAACCCGCAGACTGGCCTACAGATTATAATTGGAGTGCCTATTCAACCACACTGGTTGATATTGATGGAGATGATAAACTTGATATTGTAGTTACAAATGGCACTTGTATAGGATGTTCTCCAAGCGGAGTATCAGTAATTAGAAATATAAGTACAGATTCTGAATTACTATTTGAGTATGAGTATAGTGATTTTTATCAGTATGATTCTAATTCAATTCCTAGCAGAATAGAAATTTCGGATTTAAATGGCGATGGCAAACCAGATATTTTAACTAATGATTGGCTAGGTGGACTATCAATACTAATAAATAACAGTACAGATGGAAATATAGAATTTGCAGACCAGATGCAAGTAGGTGTAGGTAATTATCCACTTTCAGTCGCTACCGCGGATCTAAATATGGATTCTACTCCTGAAATTATAGTTGCAAACTGGGAAGTAGAAGGTCTGAGAATACTACACAATTTTATTCCCACAACCAATGAAGTTGTTTACGGTTGTATCGATACTGAAGCCTGTAACTTTAATTCTGAGGCTACTACTTCTGATTCAAGTTGTATTTATCCAGAATTATATTTTGATTGTGATGGTAATTGCATCAATGACATAGATCAAGATGGGGAGTGTGACGAATTTGAAATAAGCTTAAATGAAATATCTTTCAAAGCCAAGAAGCTGGTAAGAATGATCGATGTTATGGGAAGACAAATTAAAGAAGAACAATACGGTTTATTGTTTTATATCTTCGACGATAACTCTGTAGAGAAAAGAATATCTTTTGAATAATTTAAAACTCATGGCCCAGTATTATTTCAAATCATGGATGTTTTGACGTATGACTTGATTGTAAGTCTTCAAAGAATTTGGACTATTTTCCTATTTAACGAAACTCCGAAGGGGTCTAATTTGTAAAACAGGACATTAAAAACACAGAGCTATGAAATTTTTTATTTAGCTTTATTTAGTTGTTTGTAAAGAGGCTAAAATGAGTCGCTGAAACCTACGTATAACTCACTGTAATTGAGTAGTGTAATCCTGGTATAGGAAGTGAAGTTTTTTTGACCACAGTTCTGACTCTTGTATCCTGTCTCCTTTTTTTAAATATCTTTGCCGCATGAGTAAAAATACCCTACATACATCCGAGATAATTGCGCAGGTAAGTAAAGGATTAGCTTTACCCGTAATGGAGCATTTCTACACTATACAAGGAGAAGGATTTCATTCGGGCGTACCTTGTTATTTTGTACGTTTAGGTGGTTGTGATGTGGGTTGTCCTTGGTGTGATGTAAAGGAAAGTTGGGAGCAAGAAAAACACCCTATTCATAAAGTTGAAGAAATTGTTGATTGGGTGGCTTCTACAAAGTCTCCTAAGGTGGTTGTAACCGGAGGAGAGCCTTTAATGCATCAGCTCGATGTACTTTGTGAATTGTTTCACGCCAAAGGAATTGATTGCCATATCGAAACGTCGGGAGCGCATCCTTACAGTGGAACTTGGGATTGGTTTACTTTATCGCCTAAAAAACGAAAACTTCCTAAAGAAGAAAATCACTCCAAAGCGCATGAGCTTAAAGTTGTGATTGCACGTACCAACGATTTCCGTTTTGCCGAGGGGCAAGCTTCAAAAGTAAATACAGATTGTAAATTGTATTTACAGCCCGAATGGTCTAAGGAAAGCGAAATCTTACAAGAAATTATAGAATACGTTAAGGAAAATCCAAAATGGAATATTTCCTTACAAACGCATAAGTATATGGACATCCCTTAGTATGCGAATCCTCTTAGCATTCTTTTTATTCATTTTTAGTTTCCAAGCTATTGCTCAGGAAACGACTAAGTCGCGTAGGGCAGCCAAGGCTTATCGAGAAGCTAAATCCTACCTTGCTGTACAAGATTACAACAATGCCAAAACCTCTTTAGACGAAGCTCTTTTATTGGATGATAGATTTGTTGAGGCTTGGATTTTATTGGGTGATGTAAATATTGGTTTGGGCGATAAGAAAAATGGTATTGAGGCGTACAGAAACTCCATTCCTTTAGCACCTCGTTTTTCCTTCCCTATGTACTATCGTTTGGCTATTACCGAGCATTCTTTAGGCGATTATTCCGAAGCTTTACAGCATATCAGAAAATACCTTAGCTCAAAAAAGATTTCGGAGAAATACCGTAAAAAGGCGAATGCTTTAAAGAAATCCTGTGAGTTTTCTATTTCAGCTAAACGCAGTCCCGTTACTTTTAATCCAGCTAATTTAGGAGCGAATATCAATACTGATGCAGACGAATACCTTCCAGCACTTTCTGCTGATGGGAGTACTTTGATTTTTACGCGCAGTAAAAAAATAAATGGATTCCGTAACGAAGATTTCTATTTGTCTTACAATAATACCGACGACTGGCTATTAGCGAAGAATTTAGGAGAGCCTATTAATACACCTCAAAATGAAGGAGCCCAATGTATTACCGCTGATGGCTTAACACTCTATTTTACAGCTTGCTCTCGCAATGATTCTTATGGGAGATGCGATATATACGAGTCTAATTTTGTAAAAGATAAATGGACTGAGCCAGTAAATTTAGGGGAGAATATAAATACAGAAAATTGGGAATCGCAACCTGCTATTTCTGCAGATGGACGACAGTTGTTTTTCGTTTCAAACCGATCTGGTGGTAGAGGTGGAAAGGATATTTGGGTTTCCTATAAAAAGGCAAAGGGTACTTGGACTAAAGCGAAGAATTTAGGAAAAGATATCAATACTTCTAAAGACGATATTTCACCCTTTTTACACTGGGATAATCAAACGCTATACTATTCCTCTAAAGGTTTTGTAGGGATGGGTGGTTTCGATATTTTTCTTTCTCGTTTAGATGAATCGGGGGATTGGGGAGTCGTACAAAATATAGGGTATCCGATAAACTCCCCTTCAGATGAAAACTCACTCATTGTAGCTAAAGATGGCCGTACAGCCTATTTTGCTTCTGCTTATTTTAATCAAGGGAGAAGCGATTTAGATTTGTATACTTTCGATTTACCACAGGAAAGTAGAGCACGCGAAGTCGCTTATGTACAGGGTGTAATTACAGATGCTAAAACGCGTAAGCCCATAAAAGCAGAAATAGAATTGGTGGATTTACAATCAGGTAGATCTTATAAAAGTTCGCATTCAGATACAGATGGAAATTATATGCTTTGCTTGCCAACAGATGCAGAATATGCACTTACGGTAAGCAAGAAAAACTATTTGTTTTATTCCGAGAATATTCAATTGAAGCAGGAGGGAAGTATTTTGTTGAAAAACTTCAAGCTTGAAGCTTTAGAGGTAGGCGAGCAAGTGCGATTGGATAATATTTTCTTCGAACTAGAGGCTTATATACTCAAGGATGCATCGGCAATAGAATTGAATAAGATTATTCAGTTTATGGAGTCGAATCCGTTTTTAGTGGTAGAAATCGGTGGACATACCGATAATAGTGGTTCTAAGAATTATAATTTAGATTTGTCGGAACAAAGAGCTGCTTCTGTAAAGAATGCTTTAGTACAAAGAGGATTGAACTCAGAGCGTATTCAAATCAAAGGTTACGGTATGTCGGAGCCCTTAAATACGAATAGTTCCGAAGAAGAAAGAGCTATAAATAGAAGAACAGAGTTAAAAATTATTGCTGTAGAATGATACAAGTTGTTGAGTGCCCAAGAGATGCAATGCAAGGTATAGCCGAGTTTATTCCAACAGAACTTAAGGCTGAGTATATTAATCGACTTTTAAAGGTTGGTTTTCATACCATAGACTTTGGTTCTTTTGTATCGCCTAAAGCAATACCGCAAATGCGCGATACCGCAGAGGTACTTTCTAAATTGAATTTAGATGCTACCGATTCTAAATTATTGGCTATTGTAGCCAATAGTAGAGGTACTGAGCAAGCAGCTTCTTTCGACGAGATTCAGTATTTAGGTTATCCTTTCTCCGTTTCCGAAACTTTCCAACAACGCAATACCAAACGATCTATAGAAGATTCTTTAGTCTTAGTAGAGCAGATACAGAATTTATGTGCTACTAAAAATAAAGACTTAGTTGTTTATCTTTCCATGGCTTTTGGGAATCCTTACAACGAAGCTTGGGATGTGGATATTGTAGCTAAGTGGTCTGAAGTTCTAGCCGATATGGGCGTAAAGATTTTAGCACTTTCCGATACCATTGGTGTTTCGACCAAAGAGACCATTACGCCTTTATTCTCGCAGTTGATACCCGAATTCCAAGAGGTGACTTTTGGAGCTCATTTACATACCACTCCAACCACTTGGAAAGAGAAAATGCTAGCAGCTTATCAATCGGGTTGTACGCGTTTTGATACCGCTATACAAGGTTTTGGTGGTTGTCCGATGGCGAAAGATGATTTAACTGGGAATATGCCTACAGAGAAGGTGCTATCCTTTTTTAACGAGCAAAAAGAGCATACAGGTTTAAATGCACTTGCTTTTGAGTCGGCTTATAATAAAGCTAGAGAGGTATTTCTTTAGTTTCAACGTTTGATTCCTTTCATATTAGTTTTTTGAATTCAGTTTAGGGATTAACTTAATATTCACTCTCGATTAGTGTATATTTGCAGCGAATTAAACAGCTGTTATTTTGAAGACTTTTAAAGAATTAGGCATACAGAAGGATTTTGTAAAGGCATTGGATGGATTAAACATCACGAAGCCTACAGAAATACAAAACCTTGCCATTCCTATGTTATTGAATGCCAAGACCGATTTGGTGGGGCAAGCACAAACAGGAACCGGTAAAACCGCTGCCTTTGGGTTACCATTACTTCAAAGTATAGATTATTCTCGCAACGAAATTCAGGGCTTGATTCTTTGTCCTACACGCGAGTTGGGACAGCAAATTGCTAAGCAACTGTTCAGATTCACAAAATTCTCTGATCGTATTTTCACAGAAGCTGTTTATGGTGGAGAAAAGATAGATCGTCAGATTGGTTCTTTACGTAGACCTACGCATATTGTAGTCGCAACGCCTGGTAGATTAATCGATTTATTAAAGCGTAAGGCTTTGACTTTAGATAAGGTGAAAACCGTAATCTTAGACGAGGCGGATGAAATGCTGAGCATGGGGTTCAAAAAGGAGCTAGATCAAATTTTAGAATTTGTTCCTCAAGATGCTAATAAGTGGTTGTTCTCGGCGACTATGCCACATGCTATTAGAGAAATTATTAAGGAGCACTTAGCAACTGATGCTCCTAAGATCGAGACGAGTGGGAATTCAAGAGTAAACGAAAACATTCAGCATAAGTACTTTGTTTGCGATGAGGATGAAAAGCTTCACGTTTTAATGCAATTTATTAAATCTCAGCATAAAAACAGAGGAATCATATTCTGTAGAACTAAAAAGGCTACTCAGCATTTAGCAAAGCAATTAATTGCTAAAAATGTTGCTGTAGATGCTATTCACGGTGATCTATACCAAAAAGAACGCGAAAAAGTTCTTCGTGCTTTTAAAAAGGAAAATTTACAATTAATAGTCGCTACCGATATTGCAGCTAGAGGATTAGATATTGAAGCACTTTCTTATGTGGTGCATTTCCAATTACCAGAAAGTGAAGAATATTACACACACAGATCGGGTAGAACCGCACGTGCAGGTAGAGAAGGCGTTTCGATGGCTTTTGTTACTACCTTCGAAAGAAAGACATTAATGGAGTACGAAAAAACACTAGGGATTACTTTTGAGAGAATACGAGAATAAATTTGAAGATTTGAAAATTCCAATAACTAGGAATCATCAACTAACAACTTTTAAAAATCCAAATTCTCACTATCAACCATATCCACCCATTTTTTCATTTTCTTTTGAATGATTTTAAAGTGGTGTTGTTCTTCTGGGGTGATAAGAGAAATAGCTTGTCCAGGGTTTTCTGCTCTACCTGTTCTACCGATTCGGTGAACATAATCTTTAGGTGAGCGTGGTAATTCGTAATTAATTACGTGAGGTAAGAATTCTATATCAATACCACGTGCTAATAGGTCTGTAGCTACTAATACTCTTAGACTACCTTCTTTAAATCTTTTTAAAGCACTTAAACGAGCCGTCTGCGATTTCTTACTGTGTATTGCAGAGGCATCAATTCCATTATTGCGAAGTTTATCCGCCACATTATCTGCTTTATAAGTAGAGGCTGTAAAGACCAGTACTTGTTTCAACTCTCCATCCTTAATTAAATATCGGAGTAGTGGACCTTTCTTTTCCTCACTTACCCAATAACCAATTTGATTAATCAATTCAATTGAATCCTTTTCGGCTTCAATCTTTATGATTACTGGTTCTTTTAGGATGACTTGATTTATAGCTTCAATATCCTCGCTTAAAGTCGCAGAGAATAATAAATTCTGACGTCTACTAGGAAGAAGCTTAAAGATGCGATCGATCTCTTCCTTGAACCCCATACTTAACATCTTATCAGCTTCGTCGAGTACAAGCGTCTTAATCTCTGATAAGTGTACAGATTTCGATTCTATCAAGTCTAAAAGTCTACCAGGAGTAGCTACCAATACATTCACACTGTTAAGAGCTTGCATTTGTGGATTGATAGAAACACCACCGTAAACAGCTAAGGTTTTCATTCTTTCAGGAAGACTTGAACCAAATTGTTGAAATACATCTTTTACTTGTTCTGCAAGCTCGCGTGTAGGAACTAAAACCAACACATCTACATGGCGGTTTTTAGGAATAGCGCCTTTTTGAAGTTTATTCAAGATAGGTAAGGCATAACTCGCCGTTTTACCAGATCCTGTTTTGGCGATACCCAACACATCTTTACCACCTAGTACAGCAGGAATAGCTTTCTCCTGAATAGGAGTAGGCTTAGTGAATTTTTGATCTGCTAAAACTTTTAGTAAACTAGCGGATAAACCTAAAGATGTAAACGACATATGTTGTGGTGGTGTTAAAATCTACGCAAATGTAGTTGAAATCCTCGTAAGGTAGGGGTGAAAACAGTCATTCTTGTAAATGAAAAAAGGCTTCCAATTTGGAAGCCTTTTATTATATAAGGTCTGAAAATCGTTTAGGATCTTAGATTGCATCAATGATAGAATTCAAGGTAGTACTTGGTCTCATAGAATCTGAAGTTTTTGCAGCGTTAGGAGCGTAGTAACCCTCGATGTCCATAGCAACACCTTGCACAGTGTTTAACTCATCAACGATTTTTAATTCGTTGCTAGCCAAAGACTCTGCAATAGACGTAAACTTAGCTTGTAAGTCGGCGTCAGCTGTTTGCTTAGCTAATTCTTGCGCCCAGTACAAGGCGATGTAGAAATGACTTCCTCTATTGTCTAATTCTTTTACTTTTCTCGATGGAGATTTACCATTTTCAAGTAAAGAAACCGTAGCCTTATCCAATGTATCTGCTAATATTTTTGCTTTAGGATTGTTGTTCGTTTCCGCTTCGTGCTCAAAAGAAACAGCTAAAGCTAAAAATTCACCTAAAGAATCCCATCTTAAGTGGTTTTCTTTATTGAACTGCTGTACGTGTTTTGGGGCAGAACCACCAGCGCCTGTTTCAAACAAGCCACCACCATTCATTAATGGAACTATAGATAGCATCTTTGCACTAGTACCTAATTCTAAGATAGGGAAAAGGTCTGTGTTGTAGTCTCTTAATACATTACCTGTTACAGAGATTGTATCTTCACCATCCTTCATTCTTCTTAGCGAAACTTTAGTAGCCTCTATAGGAGAAAGAATTCTGATGTCTAATCCTTCAGTATCGTGATTTGGCAAGTAAGCTTTTACTTTCTGGATGATCTGAGCATCATGCGCTCTATTTTTATCCAACCAGAAGATGGTAGGAACACCTGTTGCTTTTGCTCTTTTAACAGCCAACTTAACCCAGTCCTGAATAGGGAGGTCTTTTACTTGACACATTCTCCAGATATCACCTTCTTCAACCTCGTGCTCAATCAATACAGCACCTGTATGATCAACCACTTGTACTTTACCTGTATTAGGAATTTCGAATGTTTTATCATGCGAACCATATTCCTCCGCTTTTTGAGCCATCAAACCAACATTAGGAACAGTCCCCATTGTTGTAGGATCAAAAGCTCCATTTTCTCTACAGAAGTCTATCGTCGCTTGGTATATACCAGCGTAAGAACTGTCTGGAATAACGGCTTTAGTATCTTGAGCCTTCCCGTCTTTATTCCACATCTGACCAGAGTTTCTGATCATAGCAGGCATAGACGCATCAATAATTATATCACTTGGTACATGTAGGTTTGTAATTCCATTATCAGAATCAACCATTGCCAAGTCTGGACCTTCAGTTAGGCATTTTTGTATTTCTGCTTTAACTTCTGTTTTTACAGATGGAGTAAATTGGTCTAGGTTACTCAATAGGTTCCCAAAACCATTGTTTACATTAATTCCAGCTTGATCCAATTCTGTTCCGAATTTTTCAAAAACAGATTTGAAAAATACTTTTACACCATGACCGAATATGATAGGGTCAGAGACCTTCATCATAGTAGCCTTCAGGTGTAGAGAGAATAGTACATCTTTTGCTTTAGCGTCTGCGATTTGCTCTTCTAAGAAAGCAAGCAATGCTTTTTTATTCAAGACTGTACCATCGATAATCTCACCATCAAGAACAGGAACAGACTCTTTTAAGACCTTTATACCATTAGCATCAACTAATTGTAGTTTTACGCTACCGGCTTGAGTGATTGTTACAGATTTTTCGTTAGAAGCAAAATCTCCCGATTCCATTGTGGAAACATGAGAAGCGGAGTTTGAAGACCAAGCACCCATTGAATGTGGGTTTTGCTTAGCGTAAGCCTTTACGGGCTTAGGTGCTCTTCTGTCTGAGTTACCCTCTCTTAATACTGGGTTTACAGCACTCCCTTTTATTTTGTCGTAAGTCGATTTTATGCTTTTCTCCTCTTCGTTAGTAGGTGTGTCCGGATAGTTAGGTACTGCAAAGCCGTCAGACTGCAACTCTTCAATAGTAGCATTTAGTTGAGGGACAGAAGCCGAAATATTCGGTAATTTAATGATGTTTGCTTCTGGCTTCTTAACCAATTCACCCAATTCGGCCAGTGCATCGGCTACTTGTTGTTCTGGTTTTAAGTACGAAGAGAAGTTCGCAAGGATTCTACTTGCAAGTGAAATATCTTTTGTTTCCATTTCAATTCCACATTGATTGGCAAATGCCTGAACAATAGGAAGAAGGGATTTTGTAGCTAAAGCTGGAGCTTCGTCAGTATGGGTGTAAAAAATCTTAGACGACATGTGTTGTTATTTTAAAAACCGCAGTACCGGTAGTAGTGAATGATAATGATTTGTTCAAGTCGGCAAATATACCATTTTGAATGAGTTTTTTAACTAAAACCATTGAATCTTCTCTGTCCTGTTGGATTATTAAATCCAATAAAAAGCCATTCATAAAAGAATGGCTTTTTAATATCATTTTCAACAAGATGTAATTCTTCTTATTTATTGTGAGTACCTTGATAAACAGTCTCTTCGTATTCTTTGGGTTCAAATTCGATAGGATATTTCCCATCTGGGTAATGCTTTAGTAAGTTTCCTAGAATTTCTTCTTTTATACTCTCCCTAAGCGTATCGATGTCATTCATATTTATAGCAGTAGTTTCAAATGGTGCAGACATGTAGTTGATGCATTTCCCAGGTCGTATACGTAGCTTATGTGGAGGGAAGAGCTCTCCTGCATTTACCATAGTGATTGCTACGAGCGGCATCTGACTTTCTATAGCAACTCTGAATGCACCATTGCGCATTTCGTTTAAGAGTTTGTCATTCATGTATATAGCACCTTCGGGGCAGAGGAAAAGGGAGGTTCTACTTTTGGCAACATTTAAGATGTTTTGAAAACTTTCTTCTCTAGCTTCTGCTGACTCTCTTTTTACTGGAATGTGCCCAAGTTTATTAGCGAGATAACCTATCAAAGGCCAGTCGAAAACTTCAGCTTTCCCTAAGAATTTCTTGTAGTGCTTAATCCCTAAAATAGCAATGAATACATCTAAATAAGAGCGGTGATTGCTGACAAATATATAAGGCTGTTTAAAGTCAAGTTTTTTGTCTTTGATATAGACCATTCTTATTCCCCAAAAAACGAGAATTGTACGTGCACAAAAACGCAGGTAATAATCAATGGTAGCATTTTCCTCCTCACCCCATATAAGGATGAACAATACAAGTAGTGGGAAGTTGAATATGACAATAACTGCAGCGATTAATAAACACCAAGCTGTCCAAAGTATTTCTAAAAAGTTTTTCACGTATAATTTCAATGTTTGGACTAAAGTAAAAAGTTTTATTGAATAGAAGATTCCATTTGGTCTAAAACTTCTTCAGTGCTTTTATTTGAGGGGAAATAACTTAGCAATTTATTTAAGACTTCTTCTACAATAGTGTCAGGGCAAGAAGCACCGCTTGTGAGAATAATATCAATTTTCTCTTTTTGTGGGATATAATTCTCAGTACTTAGTAGTTTCTTGTTTTGAAAGTTGAAATGTTGAATTTCAGATTTGCTTATTATTTCTGAAGAATTGCAAATGAAATAGGTTGGAAGTTTCTCTTCACATAATTCAACTAGATGAGATGTGTTTGAACTATTGTACCCACCTACAACTATTGCTAAGTCGGCTTTTGTATTCAGGAGCCCGTATGTAGAATCTTGATTTTCATTAGTAGCATAACAGAGTGTATCCCTTGTGTCTGCCATATATTCCTTTGAGTTGTCAGCTCCAAACTTCTCTTGCATTACTTCTTTTAAGAAGTTAGAAATTGCTTGAGTTTCGGTAGCAAGCATAGTAGTTTGGTTGATTACTCCGATTCTATCAAGGTCTTTTTTAGGGTTGAAACTCTCACTATATTTATCCTTGAATGTTTCCTCAAATTGACTGATATCACGTGTGCCCAAAATAAATTGAGAAAGAACTATCGCTTCATCCATGTCTTTTATGATTAATGAAGGTGCGTTCTTTTTACTATAAGAGTAGGTAGCTCTAGTTTCTTCATGGTTATGTTTGCCATGAATAATAATAGTGTGATTTTGCTTCCCCAGTTGATCTGCTCTTTTCCAGACTCTAGTTACAAATGGACAAGTGGTGTCGTATTTTTTAGTTTCAACACCTTTTTGCTTTAATAAATCTAGAATTTCTAGAGTCGTCCCAAATGCAGGGATAATAACAATGTCATTAGATTTAATTTCATTCCAGTCGATGAGTTGATTCCCTAAAGTATCCATTATGAAGTTAATACCCCTGCTTTGTAGGTCATTATTCACATCAGGGTTATGAATCATTTGACTCAATAAAAAAATACGATTATTAGGATTTTCATCAATTGCTCTATAGGAGATTTCAATTGCATTTTCTACCCCAAAACAAAACCCGAAATGACGTGCTATATGAAACCGAACACTACCAAAGTCTAATACCGTAGGGTTAAAATCCTTCTTTCGAGGGTCTTTTTTCTGACGGATTTCTTTAATTTTTCCGATTATCGAAGAGCGATAATAACTTGGAATATCGAATTTTTTCATCTACTTAAATTACTTTGTGGCAAAAGTAGGGAATTAAAAAATTATCAGGAGTTCTAAATTAAGCCTTATTTAGTGTAATGGAAGTGATTATATTCTGTATATTTGCACACATTTTCTAATAAGGGTGGCGGAAAACTTTTTTATATAAACTCTTTCGTCTGATTTTAAAGCTACCCGGAGATGAAATACAAAACCCCTTTTTCCAATGTCTGAGGAGAAAGCAACAAATGTAGAAGAAGTAGCAGTAGCTACTCCTACCGTAGAAGCAGCAAGTGCAGAAGAAGTAGCAGTAGCTACTCCTACCGTAGAAGCAACTAATTCATCTGAAAACAAAGATTTTGACTGGGAATCTTATGCTGAAGGTGGTCTTGCCTTATACTCTAAAGCTGAGTATACAGAGTACGAGACTATGTATGAAGCTACACTTCCTGAGGAAACTCAAGCTGGTGTAATCGATGGTAAAGTTTTAAACTTAACTGACCGCGAAGCTATTATCGAAATCGGTGGTAAGTCTGAAGGTGTGATTTCTTTAAACGAATTCCGTTACAATCCTGACCTAACAGTTGGTGATACGGTTGAAGTTTTAATTGATCAACAAGAAGATAAAACTGGACAATTAGTATTGTCTCACCGTAAAGCACGTTCTATCCGTTCTTGGGATAGAGTTAATGCTGCTCACGATAATGAAGAAATCGTTAACGGTTTTGTTAAATGTCGTACTAAAGGTGGTATGATCGTAGATGTATTTGGAATTGAAGCATTCTTGCCAGGTTCTCAAATCGACGTGAAGCCTATCCGTGATTACGATATTTACGTAGGTAAAACTATGGAATTCAAGGTGGTGAAAATCAACCATGACTTCAAAAACGTAGTAGTATCTCACAAAGCGCTTATTGAAGCTGATATCGAGTTACAGAAGAAAGAAATTATTGGTAAACTAGAAAAAGGTCAAGTACTTGAAGGTACTGTTAAGAATATTACTTCTTACGGTGTGTTTATTGATCTTGGTGGTGTTGACGGTTTAGTTCACATTACTGACCTTTCTTGGAGCCGTATCAACCATCCAAACGAGATTGTTGAGTTAGACCAAAAAATTAATGTTGTAATCTTAGACTTCGATGAAGCTAAGACTAGAATTCAATTAGGTCTTAAGCAATTGTCTGCTCACCCATGGGATGCTCTTGATCAAGAGTTGAAAATTGGTGATCGTGTTAAAGGTAAAGTAGTTGTTTTAGCTGACTATGGTGCATTTATCGAAATTTTACCAGGTGTTGAAGGATTGATTCACGTATCAGAAATGTCGTGGTCAACTCACCTAAGATCTGCACAAGATTTCTTGAAAGTAGGTGCTGAAGTAGAAGCTGAGATCTTGACTCTTGATCGTGATGATCGTAAGATGTCTCTTGGTCTTAAGCAATTGACTACTGACCCATGGGCTGATATTTCAGAGAAATATCCTGCTAAATCTAGACATACAGGTATCGTTCGTAACTTCACTAACTTCGGTGTATTCGTTGAATTAGAAGAAGGTGTTGACGGTTTAGTTCACATATCTGATCTTTCTTGGACTAAGAAAGTGAAGCATCCATCAGAATTTACTTCTATTGGAGCTAATTTAGATATCGTTGTTCTAGAATTAGATACTGAAAACAGAAGATTATCATTAGGTCACAAGCAAGTTGAAGAAAACCCTTGGGATACATATGAAACAATCTTTGCTGAAGGTTCTGAGCACGATGGTGAAGTAACTGAAGTGCACGATAAAGGTGCTACAGTTCTATTCAAAACTGAAGGTGTTGAAGGGTTTGTTCCTGGAAGACATTCAGAAAAAGAAGACGGTTCTAAACTTGCAAAAGGTGAAACTGTTAAATTCAGAGTAATTGAATTCAACAAAGGATCTAGAAAAATCGTTTTATCTCACACAATCCTTTTCAAAGAAGCTTTAGCTGCTGAGAGAACTGCAGAGAAAAAATCGACTGCTAAAGGAATGAAATCAGTTCAGTCTAAAGTAGAGAAATCTACATTAGGTGATATCGATGCATTAGCTGCATTGAAAAGTAAATTAGAAAAAGGTGAGTAATTCACATCTTCTATAATGTTTAAAAAGCCTTTCGAAAATCGAAAGGCTTTTTTTTGCCCTTTTGTAGGGATGATTTTCGAATAACATTAATATATTTGTTGCTATGGGTGAAAAAATATTATTCAATCATAAAGAGTTAGATCTAAGCGTAAATCGCTTGTGCTGGCAGTTGATTGAGAATCATTGTGACTTTTCGGACACTGTGCTTGTGGGGATGCAACCTCGTGGATATAAGTTTGCAAAGAAAATCCATTCAAAATTACTAGAGCTAACTTCTATTAAAGAGATCTCTTTAGGTTCTTTAGATATTACATTTTTTAGAGATGACTTTAGAAGACGCGAAGAACCAATAGCCCCTAACCAAACGGATATTAACTTTTTGGTAGAAGGTAAGAACGTTATTTTTATAGATGATGTGCTCTATACTGGTAGAAGTATTAGGGCGGGTATGGATGCTATCAATTCTTTTGGAAGACCAAAACAGATAGAACTATTAGTTTTAATTGATCGTAGATTTAGTCGTGAATTACCAATCGAGCCTAATTATGTGGGGAAAACTGTTGATGCAATAGACTCTGAGAAAGTTGTTGTAGAATGGGATGATACCGTAAATAATGGGCAAGTAAGTTTGATTAGAGAATAAGATGATGAGTTTAAGTGTTGACCATTTAGTTGGAATAAAAGAGCTGTCAAAAGATGATATAGAATTGATCTTTCAAACAGCTGATAACTTTAAGTCTGTAATTAACAGACCAATCAAAAAAGTTCCTTCGTTAAGAGATATTACCATTGCAAATTTGTTCTTCGAGAACTCTACACGTACACGTCTATCATTTGAGTTAGCCGAAAAACGTTTATCTGCTGATGTCGTAAACTTCTCTGCGGCTTCTTCTTCAGTGAAAAAAGGAGAAACCCTTATCGATACCGTTAATAATATCTTAGCAATGAAAGTGGATATGGTGGTGATGCGTCACCCAAATCCTGGTGCAGCTAAGTTTCTTTCTGAAAATGTAGATTCTAGAATTGTTAATGCAGGTGATGGAGCTCATGAGCATCCAACTCAAGCCTTATTAGACTCCTATTCTATCAGAGAGAGGTTAGGTTCCGTAAAAGGAAAGAAAGTTGTTGTTGTAGGAGATATTACGCACTCCAGGGTTGCGTTGTCAAATATTTTTTGTCTTCAAAAACAAGGAGCAGAAGTAATGGTTTGTGGACCTGCAACCCTTATCCCAAAGTATATTCATGAGTTAGGAGTTAAAGTGGAGCACGATTTACGTAAAGCCCTCGAGTGGTGTGATGTGGCAAATATGCTCAGAATACAATTAGAGCGTATGGATGTGAAATACTTCCCTTCTTTAAGAGAGTACACTATGTTATATGGTTTAGATAAGGCATTTTTAGATTCACTCTCTAAAAAGATTGTGGTTATGCATCCAGGTCCAATTAACAGAGGTGTGGAAATTACTTCTGATGTGGCTGATAGTGATCAAGCCATTATATTAGACCAGGTAGAAAATGGAGTAGCTGTACGTATGGCAGTGATTTATTTACTCGCTCAAAAAATTAAAAGAGAAGAATAATGCCTTGGCAACTTAAAAAAGAGGAAAAATACAGTGTTTACACACCTTTATTCTCATCAATTTTAGAGCTCGAGAAGGCTCTTTCTCACATCCATAGTGATGAGAATAAAATTATTGACTGTACAAGCTTATCATTGACTGATTCTACAATTACAATACTCTCCAATGCATACGAACTGCATCTATCATCTAGTAATTCTTTTGTCGTAGTTATTTCTGACAAAAATGATATGGATACGCTAGAGGAAAATTTTGTTGTGGTTCCTACAGTTTCTGAGGCAATTGACTATATTTACATGGAAGAATTAGAACGAAATTTTTAAAAACCACTTATGAAAAAACTATTTACACTTTCACTATTAGCGTTATTTACTACGCAAATTTCATTCGCTCAAGACCCTGGGTTTTATCCACCAGAGGGAAGTACATTTAATTCTGATAGTTCAGAAATTAATTTACCTGAAGCGATGATCGATGTACTTTATAATGAAACAATTTCATTTTATGCTTCTGACTCAATTACGATTGATATGGCAGGGGAATCTATTTCGCTTCCTTTTGTGTCTGCGGTTATTACTAGTGTAGCTACACCTCCAGGAATGGAATATTCATGTAATGTAGAAGCTTGTGCTTTTACTTCAAATACTTGGGGTGAAGTAACTTTATCTGGAACTCCAGAAACGGTTGGTTTGTATTCTCTAGATCTTACAGCAGTTGTTACAATTAATGCTGCCCCTTTAGGGCTTCCAATGGATGTTACATTCCCTATTCCTTACGATGGTTCTAATGTGATTTTGAACATGGCCTTAGGTGATGATTATTCAGCTATCAATAGCTTTGTACCTTCATTCTTAATAAATGTAAACCCATATATTGGGGTAGAAGAAGTTGATGTTTTAAGTAATTTGGTTGTAGCACCTAACCCTGCTACTACACAGGCTAGCTTTAGCTTTTATAATTTTGATGCTAAAGAATTAAACCTTCAAGTATTCGACTTATTAGGAAATATTGTTTATTCTGAAAATATTGAAGGACGTTTGGCTTCAGAGCAAACGATTACTTTGAATACTTCATCTTTTAACAATGGAGTATACGTTTATACATTATCTAGTAATGAAAATAAATTAGTAGGACGCCTATTGATTAACAAGTAGATTGTGATACCTCAAAAAAAGCTGCTTATATGCAGCTTTTTTTATGGAATTATTTTTGCAATAGTTGAATAAAACAATAGTTATGAAAAATCTTTACCCCTTAGTAATTCTATTTTTATCACTGAATGTAAATGCTCAAAATAGTCTTCCTTACGAAAATACGAGTTTGGTACATTTAAAATCTATTAATCCTCTAGTAGAAGAAGCTTTACATGAACTAAATGCTACTTTTTTAGCTTGTAGAGAACATCACACTAACTCAGATGTCATTGTTTCAGAAACTGCTAAAGATTGGCTTTCCGCTAATAATATAGTATTCGAAACTCTGGTTGATGATTTAAAACAAAAAATTGATCAAGATAATGCAGCCATGGATTTACTTCGCTCTCAGAGAGACGGTGAAGAATGGTACACTATTTACAGAACATACGATGAGGTACAAGATAAATTGGTAGAAATTGCCAGTTCTAGTTCTATTGCAACTTTAATTGATCTTGGTGATTCCTACGAAAACAGAGCTATAAAGGGCTTGAAATTTAGTACTGGAGTATCCGACAAACCGGCTGTATTTTTCAACGGTTGTCAGCATGCTAGAGAATGGATTACCGTTATGGCAACTACTTATTTTGCTGATCAATTGGCGCAAGAATATGTTAACAATACTTTTACGCAAACTTTATTAGATATTGTAGATGTTTATATAGTGCCAATAGTTAATCCAGATGGTTATGTTTATACCCACACAACCGATCGTTACTGGAGAAAAAATAGACAACCGAATTCTGGTTCTTCCTACGTAGGTACAGATTTAAATAGAAACTGGGATGCCGATTGGAATGGTGGGCAAAGTACCAGTACGTCACCATCTTCAGATATTTATGTGGGCTCATATCCTTTTTCTGCAACTGAAGCCAATGTGGTTAAAAACTACATGGAATCGATTCCAAATTTACGTGGGCACCTTGATATTCATTCCTATTCTGCTTTGGTATTAGGACCTTGGGGTTATTCAAATTCGTACACCCCAGACCATACAGAAATTGTTAGTTTGGGTAATTTAATGAACGATGCGATTACAAACACTAATAATTATCCATTTACTTTTGGAGTTGGTGATGCTAATGGAGCAATCTATTTAGCAAGTGGTACTATGCCTGATTGGTCGTACGATGAATTAGGTGCCTTAGGTTATACCTATGAGTTAAGACCAAATTCATCTTCTGGTGGTGGATTTGAATTACCAGAAGGTCAAATTTTAGACGCTTGCGCAGAGAATTATAACGGTGCAATGGAAATGATTATTTGGGCAGCTGACATAGAAAATGGTTGCATGGATACCAATGCTTGTAATTATAATGCTGATGCTACTGTGGACGATGGTTCTTGTGCAGAATTTGATGAATGTGGAGACTGTGGTGGAGATGGACCTAATCCAGGTTATGACTGTGATGGAAACTGTATTACAGGAGAAACCTTAACAATTCAATTAAACGATTCTTATGGAGACGGTTGGAATGGAAATACCATAACTATTAATGGTGTTTCACTCACCATAGACAACGGAAGCTCTTCTACCGAAGTTGTGTGTTACGATGCGAATTTATGTGTATCCGTTGTTTGTGATGGTGGAACCTGGCAATCAGAAGTTTCGTGGACTATTTTAAATTCAAATGGGGAAGAATTAGCAGCTGGTGGTGCTCCATATACTGGAGAGTTTGGAAACTGCTCAGGAGATGTTTTAGGCTGTACTGATGTACTAGCAATTAATTATAATGCAGAAGCTACAAACGATGATGGTTCATGTGAATACACCCTGAATGATTCGCAAGTATTAAATCTTCCACAGGGTTGGTTTATTTTTTCAACCTATATTGAACCTGTTATAGCAGATATAGTTCAGCTTATAAATCCTATTCAAAATTCTACGATCATTGTTAAAGATGTAATTGGGAATGCCTATTTACCCGATTGGGATTATGATGCTATTGGTGATGTTTCTACAGGCGAAGCTTACTTAATTAAATTAACCCAAAGTGAAAATTTAGTTATTGAAGGAACTCAAATAGTACCCGAAAATTTTGTTATTAGTTTAGATGCTGGTTGGAGTTTATTAGGTTATTTAAGAGATTCTCCAGGAAATCTTGTTTCTATGTTAGCTCCGATAAACGATCAAATAATAATCGTTAAAACATTCGACGGGACTGCTTATTTACCCGATTGGGATTATAATGGTATCGGAGATATGAACCCTGGCGAAGGCTATCAGATAAAAGTAGATTCTGATGTGAGCTTTACCTATCCACCAAATTAAGAAATTTACTAAATAGAATTTATAGCTTCTCATTTTATGAGGAGCTATTTTTTTACCTTTGATTCTGATTTAAGAAATCGTTTATACATGAGTTTTGAAATAACTATTTTAGGATGTGGCTCTGCTTCTCCAACATCGTTTAGAAACCCTTCGGCGCAAGTAGTACAAGTGCAAGAGCGATCATTCTTAATTGATTGTGGTGAGGGCACTCAGGTGCAAATACGTAGAAACAAAATTCGTATGCAGAAGATCAATCACATTTTCATTTCTCATCTTCATGGAGATCACTATTTTGGTTTGGTAGGTTTACTCTCTACTTTTCATCTGCTCGGAAGAGAAAAGGAGTTGCATGTTTACGGTCCAGAGGACTTGAAGAACATTATTTACACCCAACTCAATGCTTCTAAGACTTACCTTAAATATGAACTCCATTTTCATGCTTTAAATTTTGAAGCAAAGCAACTTCTATTTGAAGACAAAAGGGTAGAAGTCTATTCGTTTCCAATGCGTCATAGTATTGAGGTATGTGGATTTCTAATTCAAGAAAAAGTGAAACCTCGTAAAATAAACCGAAAAGCTGTTGATGCTTTTGAAGTTCCAGTGTATGAGCTTAATAAGATTAAGGATGGTGCGGATTATACAATGGATGATGGACTAGTAATAGATAATAATAAATTAACTTTCGAGCCTAATCCATCAATTTCCTACGCGTATTGCTCTGATACTTCTTATTATCCAGTGATAGCTGAAAGTATACAGAGTGTGGATTTACTGTACCACGAAGCGACATTTGGAAAGGATTTAGAAAAGTTGGCAAAACAAACCAAACATTCTACAGCTGAGCAAGCTGCTATAATAGCTAAAGAAGCGAATGCAAAACAACTTTTGATCGGGCATTATTCTGCTCGTTATACCGATTTAAATGTTTTATTGGATGAAGCCAAAGAGATTTTTGAAAACTCACTATTAGCTAGCGATGGTATGAAAATTAGCCTTTGATTTGCTCTTCTAAATAATTCATAATCTCAGACTCATCAGAAGGATTAAAGAATACAGTTTCAGGATCTCTTCTAAACCAAGTCATTTGCCTTTTGGCATACCTTCTCGTATTTTTCTTTATTTCTGAAATAGCAGTTTCTAAGTCCCATTCGCCATCAAAATATGCGAAGAGTTCTTTGTATCCTACGGTTTGCAAGGCATTATTAGCTCTATATTCGTAAACATCTCTAGCTTCTTCAAGTAAGCCTTCAGCCATCATCATGTCTACTCGCTGATTAATTCTGCTATACAGAACCTCTCTATCTCTAGCTAGAATAAGTTTAATCGTCTTGAAATTTCTTTTCTTCTTCTGTTGTTTTCTAAAAGAAGAAAAAGATTTCCCTGTAGAGATACATATTTCAAGTGCTCGAATAATTCTATGGGGATTCGCTTTATCGACCTCCTCATGATATTCCGGATCTAGTTCAATGAGTTGTGCTTTTAAAGGTTCTATTCCTTCGTTTTTAAAGCGCAAATTCAATTCATCTCGTAATTCCTTTGGCACAGCAGGAAAGTCGTCTAAACCTCTGCAAACAGCGTCAATGTATAAGCCAGAGCCACCAACCATTACAAGTACATCTTTCGTTTGGTGTAATTCCTCAATCTTTTTTAGGGCATCTAATTCAAATTTACCAACCGAATAGTTTTGCTCTATACTCAGATTTTGAATAAAGTGATGTTTTACTTGTGCCAATTCATCTATGCTTGGAACAGCAGTACCAATATTCATTTCTTTGTAAAACTGTCGTGAGTCACAAGAGAGAATATCTGTAGAGTACTTTTTAGCAATTGAAAGTGATAAATCAGTTTTTCCAATTGCTGTTGGTCCAGCGATAACGATGAGGTACTTTTCCATTAGGTAAGCAATTTAAATAGCTTTTTAATCAAGGGTAATTTTGAGTCGTATGGAGCATAACGAGCTGGTATGTCTAGCCAAGTACCTCTTTTTACAATTCCTTTTTGGTGACTAAAACACTCAAAACTCTTTGCTCCGTGATATGACCCTAAACCACTTGGACCTACGCCACCAAATGGTAGCGCTTCACTCGTAATATGAATCAACGTATCGTTAATACAGCCACCACCAAAGTAAAGGTCTTTTAAGAAAATTTCTTTATCCTTTTTCTTTTCTCCAAAATAATAAGCAGCTAGAGGCTTATCTAACGCATTTATGGTTTGTATAGTCTCATTCAAATTGGTAAAAGTCAAAATAGGGAGAAGAGGACCAAAAATCTCTTCCTTCATAATTCTTGATTCCCAATTTACATCGGTAATCAGTGTAGGTTCAATAAACTGTTCTTCTGAATTGATCTCTCCACCATAAATAACTTTATCCTTTTCGATCAGTGTAACTATACGTTCAAAATGCTTTTTGTTTACGATACGAGCAAAGTCATCATTCTCTTGAACATCCTCTCCAAGTGCCAATTTAATCTCTGAAATTAAATACGCAATAAAAGTGTCTTTAACACTCTCGTGAACGTAAATATAATCAGGAGCAATACAAGTTTGTCCAGCATTAAAAAGCTTCCCCCAAACAATGCGTTTTGCCGCGAGTTGCAATTTTGCATCCTTATTGACAATTACGGGGCTTTTGCCACCTAACTCAAGAGTAATAGGGCAAAGTTGTTCTGCGGCAGCTTTCATCACAATCTTACCCACAGACGTACTACCCGTAAAGAAGATGTAATCCCATTTTTGTTTTAGAAGGAATTGATTCTCTTCTATTCCACCTTCAATAACCGTTACATGTTCAGGGTCGAATACTTCTGCTATAAGCTCTGTTAAAACGCTGGAAGTATGTGCCGTAATTTCTGAAGGTTTACAGATAATACAATTCCCTGCTGCAACAGCTGCTACTAAAGGATTAATCACCAATTGAAATGGGTAATTCCAAGGAGCCATAATTAATACTCTTCCGTAGGGGTCTTTGTAGATATAATCTGCAGAAGGAAAGTTGAGTAAAGAACTTTTTACACGCTTAGGTTTAGCGAGTTTTTCTATGTTTTTTATGAAATACTCAAGTTCAGTAATCACTACAGCTATCTCAGAGGTGTAAGCTTCAAATTTAGGTTTTCTTAGATCTTTATATAAAGCATCAAGAATCTCATCCTCATTATCGAGAATCGCTTTTTTTAAGCGAATCAGACTCTTTTTACGAAAAGCTACAGATTGGGTTTCTTTCGATTTAAAGAATTCGTCTTGTTGCTGTAATAGATCTAGTATATCCTTCATATAATTTACCTATTGTTCGAAATCATCGAACCCATCAAAGATATCATCATCAAAAAGACCGCCATCTGGTTTGTAGTCACTTTGATCTTCGTGACTCTCAAATTGAATATCCTCTCTTTCTCCTGGCATTAAACCTTCACTGTAAATGAGTGCTGGGTAGGATTCACCTGCTTTAGGTTCGTTAAGCTCCATTAACTCTACGTAGAATGTCCACATATTTAGGAAGTCAAACACATAAAGGAGTTTATCACCTTTTTCAAAGCATACTTCCTCTAATGTTACGTCTCCCATCACACGCGCTTTTTCATCTACCGGAAAGAGGCTAATTTCTTCACCTTGATTCCAGTGTTCATCACTCTCGTAGAAAGAAGCCATTTCACCAGAGTCTAAGGCAAAAGCTTGTACAATACTGTTGTGTAAATCTTCGAAGGTATCTTCGCTAGAAATTTCTATGTCTCTAAAAATGTCAGCTTGCTTAAAGTCAAGAATGACACGAAAACCGTAAATGGTCATATTGATTTTTTTATAAATATACGAATCCTTTTAGTGCTTCTCCAAGCCCAGCTCTTTTGCTTTTTCAAGCATAAACGCAAAGGCTTGATCATAATCGTTGGTGATTACACCATCGAGAATAGCCTCTCTAATATGGTTTTTGATATCTCCTACCATTTTACAAGGAGTAATGTTGAAAGTTTCCATAATCAACTCACCCGAAATAGGGGGTTGCCAATTGCGTATATGGTCGCTTTCTTCAATGTCTTTTAATTTCTGACGAACAATTTTAAAGTTGTTCAAAAAACGTTTTACTTTAGCCTCATTTTTTGAAGTTATATCAGCCTCACATAAGAGCATTAAGTCGTCAACATCTTCGCCAGCATCAAATAATAAGCGTCTGATAGCTGAATCGCTAACAATGTCCTTTGATAAGACAATAGGCCGTAAATGAAGGAGAACAAGCTTTTGTACGTACTTCATCTTTTCGTTTAAAGGCAATTTCAGACGTTTGAAAATTTTAGGAACCATTTTAGAACCCAAGAACTCGTGTCCATGGAAAGTCCATCCGTGCCCTTCCTCAAAGCGCTTTGTTGGTGGTTTGGCTATATCGTGTAGAAGAGCAGCCCAACGTAACCATAAATCTTCAGTGTTAGCAGATAGATTCTCTAGTACTTCTAGGGTGTGGTAGAAATTATCTTTATGTCCTTTGCCCTTTATGATTTCTACGCCATGTAAATCTACAAACTCTGGAAAGAATTGGTGTAGAAGTTTGGTGTTGAAAAGTAGCTTAAAGCCTTTTGAAGGTTTCTTAGCAAGGATGATTTTATTCAATTCATCAATGATTCTCTCCTGTGAGATAATTTCTAAGCGTTCGCAATTACGTTCTAATGCATCAAGCGATTCCTTTTCAATAGTAAAGTCGAGTTGTGTCGCAAAGCGAACAGCACGCATCATTCTTAAAGGATCGTCGGAGTAGGTGATGTCAGGATTTAAAGGAGTTTTAATTATTCCTTTTGCTAAATCATCCATTCCATTAAAAGGATCAACTAATTCACCAAATCGATCTTTGTTTAAACAAAGTGCAAGCGCATTAATCGTAAAGTCTCTTCTGTTTTGATCGTCTTCTAAAGTGCCGTTTTCCACGATTGGCTTCCTAGAATCTTTTCTGTAGGATTCTTTTCGAGCTCCAACGAATTCAAGTTCTAAATCGCCGTGAAGTACCATTGCAGTACCAAAGTTTTTAAAGACTTGTACTTGAGGCTTTCCGTGGAGCTTTTGAGCTACTTTTTTGGCGAGTTCTATACCAGAACCCACGCAAACAACATCTATATCCTTAGGTTCTTTGCGTTGTAAAATAACATCTCGCACATAACCACCAATAACATAGGTTTCTACACCTAGTTCATCGGCACATTCCGAAATGCATTTAAATACTTTATGTTGAAGATGTTCTTTCAATTTATTTTCTAATGATGTTAATTAAACCTGAAGCGTCTAATTTGATGATCATAGAACTCTGATTTAAGTTGAGTTCTTCTTGGCGCAAATTTACAATATGATCTACAGAATTCTTAATTTCATCACTGATCTCTGAAAAACTATTTGCTTGTTGTTCACCAGAAATATTTGCTGAGGTAGAGATGATAGGTTTATTGAGCATTCGAATAAGTTCTTTACAGAACTTATCTTTAACGATACGTATTCCTAAACTCTTGTCTTTGTTAACAGCATTTTTGGCAATACCAATAGGCTTATCGTAAATAATAGTTACAGGTTTCTCACTAAACTCAATAAGATCCCAAGCTACAAAAGGTACTTCTTCAATAGTTCGTTCGAGTCGAACTTCGCTATCTACTAAGGCTATTAAGCTCTTTGCTTCGCTGCGTTTTTTGATTGCGTAAACCTTTTTCACTGCAGCTGTATTACTTGCATCACAACCAACACCCCAAATGGTATCTGTTGGGTATAAGATTACTCCACCTGCTTTAAGCACATCTACCGCCTTTTGAATTTCCTCGTGCATTATTTGTACATCTTATTAATTTTATACCTTCTAAAGAAAGAAAGTTTTCGCTTTTCGGGTACACCATTCATGTGAATATAATTCTCAACAGCTTCAACCATTCTTAATGAGGACTTACCATCATTATATGGATGATAGTCTGCTATAATTTGTGCTCTTTTTTCTGCAAAGGGATCAGAGTCCAAATTATACTTTACTCTTTCTGCAAGCATGTCTGCAGATTTAATATTATCCCAAGCAGATTTAGGACTGCGAGCCTTCAATGTAATTACAGGTTTGTTTAGTAATAAAAATTCGTACACAACCGATGAAGTATCGCTAATCATTAAATCTGCAATGAGTAGATATTTTAAAATGTTTCGGTCTTCAATAAATACTATATTGTCATACTTTGTTGCAAGCTTTTTATAAGAATCTATTAAGTCTTTCTGCATCAAGTCGTGAAATTTGATGAGAATCAAATTGTCTTTATTTGAAGCGATTTGTTCAAACTCAGATTTTAAAAATGGAGCTGAGGTAAGAGAAGGTGAGAAGGTAGGCGCATAAAGTAAAATGTTTTTTGCTTTATGTTTTTCAATCAATGCATCTTTATCTGCATTGTATATTGTACTGTTTTTGCCGTATGTATCTAACTTAGACCAACCTGTTTCTACAACTTTAAAATCTTTGAATTTCTCACTCAATTCCACAAATCTATCTGTGAAGTATGGACCTTGGCTTAAGTATAAGTCAAAGTAGTGTCGGATTCTAAAATGTCCTTTTTTTTCTCCAGCTAAGCCGTGAAAAACTTGTGTTTTTACACCTCTTAAAAAGTGAGGGACTTCATTTCCAGGAACAAAAATTGCATCAGATTTATACTCATTTAGCTCATTGATAGAGCTAGTGTTATTTTCTTTTGGATACGGAAACTCTTTTCTAAGTTTTTCAGAAAGATACCAGAGTACGTCATGGCCTTTTTCTTTTAATACATCTCTTATAGGTGCTAAGATGTCAAAGGCGTATGGGTTTTCACAAAAGAGAATACACTTCATCAGAATTATTTTAAACCTCTATTAATTAGCCATAGTTTTATATAGCGAGTGAATAGAGTGTATGCATAAAAACTGGCGATGAAGAAGCCTGCAAAACCATCAAGGAATCCACGTCTTAATATATAGTGGTTGATGAACCTGTACAATGGTTTGACGAGTAATCTAAAAGGATTTACTTTTTTGTTTTTAGAAGCGAGCATTTCTGCTTGAAGTTGTGCTACTTTATTTTTCTTTCGAATAAAACTATCAAAATCTTTGTAAGTATAATGCTCTAGCTTGGTTTTTAAGAATGCTTTCTTACCTTCTGTAACTATTCCTTCATGCACGAGCTTCCCATTGTATTTACACTTATCACGCTCAATTAATCTGATGACTTTATCGTTTTGCCAGCCGCTGTATTTAATTTCTCTACCAAGTAAATAGTTTCGTCTGTAAACGTAATAAGCACTTGCTTGTGGTCCTTCAGCTAAAACAGTTACCATTTCCTCTTTTAATGTTTGACCAATTCTTTCGTCAGCATCTAGTAGTACGACCCATTTATGAGTAGCTTTTGAAATTGCAAAGTTTTTCTGGTTTGAGAAATTGTCGAATTCCCTCTGTAGAATTCGAACACCATGTTTTTCTGCTAGAGAGATTGTGTTATCAGTACTGAAGGAGTCAATAACGATAATTTCATCAGCAAAAGAAACTGATTGAATGGCTGCTTCAATATTTATCTCTTCATTAAAAGTCGGTATTATAGCCGATAATTTGAGCATAGTTTGTTCTTGGTTTTCTATAGCGATGCAAAAATAAGATTTTTATAAGTATTCTTAGCCTAGCGTGTGATTTTCTATACAATGATAAAATTATCTAATTGCATTTAGAACTATTGTATAAAATTGTATTTTTGCGCCAAATAACAACAAGGGCTCAAAATGCTGACTTTAAATTTCAAAAACATTCAAAAAGCACGTAAAATGCTTTTTTGTTCTACAGATTTTTTAAATAAATATAACATTCCTTATTTCCTCGAAGGGGGAACGCTTTTAGGAATCGTTCGTGATGGAGATTTATTGCCATGGGATCACGATGTAGATATCTCAATCAACTATCAATACGCTAAAAAGTTTGACAAGTTGCGTTGGAAGTTTTATTTTAAAGGCTATCGTGTCACTCGTAGAAGAGGAATACAGTCCTACGGACCTATAAAGCCAAACGATTATCGTATTTTTAAAATGAAGCCAATCGGATTAGCATTTTTTAAAATGTTCTTCCCGGCTTTAGCTGAAAAAATGGTTGTTCTTGATATTTTCGTAAAAACTGATGATGACACCCATACTTATTGGCAATCAATGGGTAAGATATTACGGGTTGATAAGTCTCACTACCAATCTACGGAAGTTGTTGAGTTAAACGGAAGAAAACTTTCTGCTCCATTTAATTACAAAGATTACCTTACCGCAAAATATGGTGATTGGTCTATTCCAGTTAAAGAATGGCTTTGTAAGGAAGATGAAAAAGCAATCGTTAGGTAACGGATTTTATACCGCTACACTATGATCTCTTAAAGCATCGTTTAAGGAAGTTTTCTTGTCGGTGCTTTCTTTTCTTTTACCAATAATTAACGCGCATGGAACTTGATAGTCTCCAGCAGGAAATGACTTAGTGTAAGTACCAGGAATTACTACCGAACGCGAAGGCACATAACCTTTGAATTCTACAGGCTCATTTTCGCTCACGTCAATAATTTTTGTTGAAGCAGTTAGTACAACATTCGCACCCAAAACGGCTTCTTTTTCTATACGTACGCCTTCAACCACGATACATCTCGAACCAATAAAAGCATCATCTTCAATAATCACTGGAGCGGCTTGAAGTGGTTCTAAAACACCACCAATTCCAACACCGCCACTTAAGTGTACATTTTCTCCGATTTGCGCACAAGACCCTACCGTAGCCCAAGTGTCTACCATAGTCCCTGACCCTACATGCGCACCGATATTGATATACGAAGGCATCATAATTACGCCTGTCGCAACAAAAGCACCATAACGTGCAACGGCATGAGGCACAACACGAACACCTAATTCAGCATAGTTTCTTTTCAATTCCATTTTATCGTGGAATTCAAAAGGACCTACTTCAATGGTTTTCATTCCTTGAATAGGGAAGTACAAGATCACGGCTTTTTTTACCCATTCGTTTACTTGCCATCCTTCTGCTGTAGGTTCGGCAGTACGTAAACGACCTTTATCGATGTGTTCTATAACTTCACGTATAGCAATTTGCGTGTCAGCATTTTTCAGTAAAGATCTGTTTACCCAAGCTGTTTCTATGATGTTCTGTAAATCTTGCATATGAAAAGTTAAAACTCAAAAATATGAATTTATAGCCATTTGTGAATGACTTATTATAGAATTAATAGACATAAAAAAACTGGCAGCCAAGCTGCCAGAACATTTTTTAAGAAATTGTAATCTCCCTTTTGGAGTTTCCACTCGCATCGATTGTTTTTGGTAGCGTTACAATAAGTAAGCCATCAGAGCAAGTTGCTTTTACCTTTGTCTCCACAACAGTGCTGGGTATGATGAAGGAACGACTACACTTATTGTAATTGAATTCTCTTTTAGTGTAACGTTCTTCGTTGTTAAGCTTAAATTTTGTGCTTTCAGAATTGACCGTCAATAAGTGGTCGTTGATTTCTATACACAAATCTTTTTTTGCCATACCTGGAATTGCCATTTCAATGGTAAATTCGTAATGTGTTTCTTTGATGTTAGCTGCAGGAACTTTTCCTGTCATCCATTCGCTGGAAGTACCGTAATTATCGCGGACTTTTGGAGACCATTGATCGATGTCGAATAATTCCGACACTGCGGAATAGCTGACAGGATTCATGCCATTTTTACTTTTTGTGGTGGTGTACATTTTTTTGATATTTAATGGGTTAGTGTTCATATGTAGTATATGCAATATAATAAAAACACAGCGTAAAACCTACTAAATATTTATCTTTAAGTAATTGTTTTAGAGGTTTTTACGCTCTGTTTGTTGATGTGATTTTGAATGAGAATATCTCAGCAATATTTGAAGCTCTATTTTTTGCTTCTATAGCGAGTTTACCCTCAAAATTATCATTAACCGTTTGATGAAATAGTTCCAGCCATCTGTCAAAGTGTTTTTGTTTTATTGGTAAAGGTAAATGTTTTGGAAAGGGGCTGCCAGTGTAACTTTCTTCTCCCAATAATATTGAGCTCCAAAAGGAATACATAGTAGGCATGTGTGTTTCCCAGTCTACCTTTGCGAAATCGTTGAATATAGGACTTAATAATTCATCTTTATTTACCTTCTCGTAGAAACTATCTACAAGATAAATAACATCTTTTTTGGTTTGGATTGTTTTCATCGACTACAAAAATAGTGAGAATAGGAATATCAGAGTAGTCTTAGCTTAAATAAATACCGCTATTTTTGTTTCATGATAATTCATCAAATAAAGGTTGAGGGTCTATTAGACAGAGTTCGGATAAGTGATTATGTTTTTGAATATTTCACTTCGTATTTACCGTCTAAATCTTCAGTGAAAAAGGCTTTTAAGAAACAGCTGATTTTACTTAATAATCAGATAGCTCAATCAGGAGATTGGTTGTCTGAGAACGATGTAGTAGCACTATTAGAAGATGCTACCGCACAGTATAAAGACTTCCCCTTAGATCTTGAAATCATTTTTGAGGATGAGTATTTGGCAGTCATCAAAAAGCCTGCTGGGTATTCTGTAAGTGGTAATTTCTTCAAAACCATTCAAAATGCTTTAAGTCATAATCTCAAGGCTTCAAGTTTAGATGACGCATTAAGTATTCCGAGACCTGTACATCGATTAGATAAACTTACTTCGGGGATTCTTTTAGTAGCAAAAACTAGAAAAGCACAAATATACTTAGGGAGTCAGTTCGAAAATCAAGAGGTATTAAAAACGTATTATGCACTTGTTAAGGGCAGCTTAGAAGGAGAGGGCGAATTTGATTCAGCTGTTGATGGTCAATTAGCCTATACATCCTACAAAAGCTTAAGAGTAGAAAGATCTTTGTCTTATGATAAGGTGAGTTTAATTGAGCTCAAACCTAAAACTGGGCGTACGCATCAACTTCGTATTCATTTGGCAAAAGCAGGGCATCCGATTATCGGAGATTATGTTCACGACACCGAAAATGTATTAAAAGGAAAAGGGCTCTTTTTAAGCGCTTGTAAAATATCTTTTAAACATCCAGAAACTAAAGAGGTTTTGTCTTTTGAGCTTAGAATTCCTAATAAATATGATTCGCTTTTTGAACGTGAACATAGACGTTGGGAGAAGTTTAAAGCTTAAATGAATTTGAAAATTTACTAGTCCAGATAATTATCGGGATGAAAATGGATTTCTGAATAAAACAACGCACAACAATATGTATCTTTGTAGCTATTTGCAAGATATGGCTAGATTATTGGCATTAGATTACGGAACGAAAAGAGTGGGTGTTGCTGTTACCGATGAACTTCAGATTATAGCGTCTGGACTTTGTACGGTTCGTGCACACGATTGTATGGATTTTTTAAAGGAATACCTTTCTAAAGAATCTGTAGAAGCTATCGTAATGGGAATGCCAAAAGATTTAAAAGATCAAAAAACGGATGCGACTCCTTATGTGAAAGGTTTCGCGAAACAGTTGAAAAAGCAGTTTCCTGAAATGGAAATACATTTAATTGATGAACGTTTCACTTCTAAGATGGCTTTTCAAACTATGATTGACAGTGGTCTGAAAAAGAAAGCCCGACAAGATAAGGCTTTGGTAGATGAAGTGAGTGCCACCATTATATTGCAATCGTTTATGGAACAACAAAATTTCAAGTTTTAAAATATGTTTTTACCAATTGTAGCATACGGAGACCCAGTTTTAAAAGAGGTCGGTGATGAAATAAGTCCAGATTACCCAAAGCTAAAAGAGCTTATAGAGAATATGTACGAAACCATGTACACATCTCATGGAGTAGGTTTGGCTGCACCTCAGATTGGTTTAGCTATCCGTCTATTTATTGTTGATTTATCTCCTTTTGAAGAAGAAGAGTCTCATTTAGCTGGTTTTAAAAAGACCTTCATCAATGCTGAAATCATTGAAGAGGTAGGTGAAGAGTGGTTCTTTAATGAAGGCTGTTTAAGTATTCCTGAGGTTAGAGAAGATGTAGCACGTAAATCTAAAATTACAATTCGTTATTACGATGAAGATTTTGTTGAACATACTGAGTCGTATGAAGGTATGGCGGCACGTGTAATTCAACACGAATACGACCATATTGAAGGAATTCTATTCACAGAATATTTATCGCCATTGCGCAAAAGAATGATCAAGCGTAGACTAAGTGATATTATGAATGGTAAGATAAATCCAGAATATAGAATGCGTTTTTACAAAGCTAAAAAAGGGAGAAGATGAGAAATGTATTTTTTCTTTTCGGTTTTGCTTGTCTTCTTGGCTCTTGTGTAAATGCGCAAAAAAAAGCTTTAGATAGAGTTTTAGAACTCGAAGCTAAACTTATGGCAGTACAAGATGCATCGACAAATGTAGATTTAGCCACAGAAGTCTTAGTCGCTTACAGCGATTTTTTAAAGGCTTATCCTGATGCTGAATCAAATCCTGAGATTCTTTTTAAATCGGGTGAAGTGTTTAAAGGCTTAGGGCAATATTTACAAGCTGCTCAAGCTTTTTATAAAGTCCATTATAATTTTCCTAATTCTAAATTAGCACCTTTGGCAATGTTTCAGCAAGCCGATTGCTTTGAAGTTTTAGAGCAACGTCTTACAGCTAAAAATACATACGAGGAATTTATAGAACGTTATCCAAGTCACCCTTATGTAGAACAAGCTCAGAGTATGATACAGTTACTTCATTTTTCTGATGAAGAATTAATTAATCAGTTCCAAAAATAAAATGTGTTTGCGATTTCTTATTACGATGACTTTTATCGTGAGTCTTTTAAAGGCTCAAGAATCGCATATCTATACGGTACGCTTAAATTCAAATATCGCGGCTTCTGAGCTCATTGAAAAAGGTGTAGTAATAAAGAGAAATTATGATAATCTGTCGAAAGAGGGCACTTTCTTTTCTTCCTTTTTGACGGTAGAAGTTTCCGATGAAAAGCTATTAAATACTTTGGTCAAGTCAGGTTCAATTCTTTATTGGGAGAGAGCTAGAAAGCAATCATTGCACTATGTCCCCTCAGATCCATTTTATACAAATCAGTGGTATTTAGATAAGATTAAAGCCGAATCCGCTTGGGATTTCACTCAAGGCGATAGCTCTTTTGTTGTTGGTGTTGTAGATACTGGAGTTGATTATACACACGAAGATTTACAAGATAATCTCGCGTATAATTATGATGACCCAATAAATGGAGTGGATGATGATGGCGACGGTTATATTGATAATTACTACGGTTGGGATTTTGGTTCGAATGATAATGATCCCATCGTAGACGGTTTTAGCTTTTTAGCGCACGGTTCCACAATATGCGGTATCATAGCTGCGAGTACCGATAACGAAGTAGGAACCTCATCTTCTGCTTTTAATTGTAAGTATTTACCTGTTAAAATTACAAACTCATCTGGGCAAATTATCGATACAAACGCCGGGATAGCTTATGCAGCACAAATGGGTGTAAAGGTGATCAACTGCTCTTTTGGAAGTCTTGAGTTTAGTCAAGCTGAGGCAGATATTATTGCATATGTCACCGATTCTATGGACGTGTTGGTAATTGCATCGGCTGGAAATGAAGGAATGAATACTGAAGTTTATCCGGCATCTTTAGAAGATGTCATTGGTGTTTGTGCAGTAGATGAGTTTGATCAAAAAATTACTATCTCTAATTATGGAACTTCTTTTGAAATTTCAGCTCCAGGAGAGTCGATTTACGGTCCCTATGTGCAAGATCAGTATTCGTATAAAAGTGGTACTTCAGTTGCAGCTGCAGTAGTTTCTAGTGCAGCCATATTGTTAAGGTCCTATTTCTCTAGTGAAAGCGCAGAGGAAATTAGAAATAGAATTATTTATACAACTGATAATATCTACAGTGCAAATAGCGATTATCAGAATCTGCTCGGTACAGGAAGGTTAAATTTATTAGCTGCATTTGAGTACGATAGGACAAAAGAGCCTTTAATGAAGTTTGTTCCCAATCCATCAAATGGAGAATTTGTTATCGATTTCAATTTTATAGAAAGCGGGAATTATCAAATATCTGTTTTCGATGTCTTAGGAAAGTTGTATCATCGCGAATATTTTTTTGCAGATGCAAATGTGCATAAAATAAATTTTGACTTAGATAACTTAACACAAGGTTACTATACAATTCAGCTTACTGGAAGTGGATTAAACTCTAGCTCTGGTATAGTTATTGTTAAATAGCCAGCAACAAAAACATAAGAAATGAACGTAGACGGAATTATTGCAGTTACAGGTAAGCCAGGTCTTTACAAGGTAGTAGGGCAAACAAAGAATGGTGTTATTGTAGAAGGATTAGCAGACAATAAAAAAGTGGCTATGAACTCAACTTCAAAAATGAGTGCGCTTCAAGATATTGCTATCTATACCTATACCGAGGAAATTCCTTTGGTAGATGTGTTGGATAAAATTAGAGTGAAAGAAGAAGGTAAAGCCACTATTGGTCATAAGTCTTCAGCTAATGTATTATCAGAATACTTTAGAGGTGTTTTAGAGGATTTTGATGAAGATCGGGTTTATCCTTCTGATATAAAGAAAGTTGTTTCTTGGTATAATACACTTCAAAAAGCTGGTTTGGCTATAGAAACTGTTGAGGAAACAGAAGAGGTAGTTGAAGAAGCTGAAGTTGTTGAAGAAAAACCTAAAGCAAAAGCTAAACCAAAAGCGAAGGCTAAAGCAAAAGCAAAGCCAAAAGCTAAAAAGGAATAGTCGATTATAAGATTAAAAAATACGTATTTTTGAAGGCTCCATATGGAGCCTTTTTTTATTTGAATTTACCTAAGATGAGAAACTTTTTACCCGAAAATTTAACGATTACAAGTTGGGAGCAAATCCAAACCTATTTTGAAGATTTAAAACAGAGAAACATTAATTCTGTTCTTGACTTGAAAAAATGGATGTTAGATAGATCAGAGCTTGAAGCTGTTCTTGAAGAGGATATGGCTTGGCGTTATATCAAAATGAATATTGATACAACAGATGACGAACTTCAAAAGTCATTTCAGTTTTTTGTTGAGAAAATAAGTCCAAATACAGCTCCGTACGACCATGGTTTTAATGCCAAGTTTGTGGAATCTCCTTACTTGAAGGAATTAGATACTGAAACCTACCATATTTATTTGCGTTCTGTAAAGAACGATATCAAACTGTATAGAGAGGAAAACATCCCTCTTTTTACTGAGCTTACGAATAAGGCGCAGAAATTTGGTGAGATTGCTGCTCAAATGATGGTGACTATTGAAGGGGAGGAAAAGACTTTACAACAAGCCTCAGTTTATCTCAAAAACACAAACAGAGCAAAACGTAAAGAAGCTTTTGAAAAAGTAAATGCACGTAGAATAGAAGATAAAGAGCGTTTAGATGTTCTTTTAGATGAACTTATTGAGAAAAGACAGAAAGTAGCTAAGAATGCTGACTTTGAGAATTTCCGTGATTATAAGTTCCAATCAATGGGGCGTTTTGATTATACCAAAGAAGATTGTTTCAATTTCCACGAATCTATAGAAAAGGAAATTGTTCCTCTTATTGCAGCTATTCAAAAGGAGCGTAAGGCAGATTTAGGTTTAGCCATTTTAAAGCCTTGGGATATGTCGGTTGATCCAAAAGGAAATGAGCCTTTAAAACCATTTGATGGTGGTGATGAGCTTTTGGACAAGTGTATAGAATGTTTCGACAAGATTCGTCCTTATTATGGAGATTGCTTACGTAAGATGAAAGAAATGGGACACCTTGACTTAGTTTCAAGAAAAGGTAAGGCTCCTGGAGGATTTATGTATCCACTTTACGAGTCTGGCGTTCCATTTATTTATATGAATGCAGTAGGTTTATTAAGAGATGCGGTAACTATGGTCCACGAAGGTGGGCACGCAATTCATTCTTTCTACACCAAAGATATGAAGCTTACAGCTTTTAAAAGCACCCCATCAGAAGTTGCTGAATTAGCTTCAATGAGTATGGAGCTAATTTCTATGGAACACTGGGATGTTTTCTTTAGTAATAAAGAAGCGTGGAAAAGAGCTAGAAAAGAGCAGTTGCAAGATGTTTTAGCCACTTTACCTTGGGTCGCAATGGTAGATGAATTCCAACATTGGTTGTATGAAAATGGAAATCATACGCACGATGAACGACACGCTAAATGGCAATCGATTTCTAAGCGTTATGGTACTGGAATGGTTGATTGGTCTTCGTACGAAGAGTATCAAAAAACTGCTTGGCAGCGTCAGTTACATATCTATGAAGTACCTTTTTACTATATAGAATACGGAATGGCTCAATTAGGTGCTATAGCTGTTTGGAGAAACTATAAGCAGAATGCTGAGAAAGCTCTAGATAACTATGACAATGCATTGAAATTAGGGTATACAAAGTCTATTGGTGATATTTATGCTACAGCAGATATCAAATTTGATTTCTCTGCTGATTATGTAAAAGAACTAGCCGATTTTGTGAAGTCAGAATTAGAAGCTTTAAAATAGTTGTTTGTTGATTGTGTTAGTTGTTGGAAAATGATTTTTAATTCTAGCACATACAACCCAAAACTAACAACCAGAAATCTACTACCAAATGAATACAAGAGAAGATAAATTACAAGCTTTCGGAAGGCTCTTAGATATAATGGATGAGTTAAGAGAACAATGTCCTTGGGATAAGAAACAAACCATGGACAGCCTACGTCATTTAACCATTGAGGAAACTTATGAGTTGTGTGATGCCATTTTAGAGAATGATCTAGAAGAGGTGAAGAAAGAACTTGGAGACATTCTTTTGCATATGGTGTTTTATGCTAAAATCGGTTCTGAGAAGAAGGCTTTCGATATAGCTGATGTTCTTAATGGGATTTGTGAGAAGTTGATTTTCCGTCATCCACATATTTATGGTGATGTAAAGGTGCAAGATGAGGAAGAGGTAAAGCGCAACTGGGAGAAATTAAAGTTGAAAGAAAAAGGGGAGAAGAGTTCTGTTTTAGAAGGAGTCCCAACCTCTTTGCCGGCTTTGGTGAAAGCAGTTCGTATGCAAGATAAAGTTCGGGGTGTAGGTTTCGATTTTGCAAATAAAAAAGATGTTTGGAATAAGGTAAAAGAAGAACTCGCTGAATTTGAAGCTGAAGTAGCAGTTGATGATAAAACGAAGATGGAAGCTGAATTCGGTGACCTCTTATTCTCTCTGGTAAACTATTCACGTCATATAGACCTTAACCCCGAAGATGCCTTAGAGCGGACCAATAAGAAGTTTAGAAAGCGTTTTCAAGCCATGGAAGATTCGATTCATGCGGACGATAAAAACTTATCAGATATGAATCTTGAAGAAATGGATGTGTATTGGGAAAAGGTGAAAAAGCAATTGCAAGCGTAATGATGAAGTTTTGAGTTTTATCTCGATAGTTATCGGTTGATGAGTTTTGAGTTGGAATACTGGATTGATTGCCTTATCCTTCGATAAACTCAGGATGACAATTATTCCACCCTTCAGATACTGTCAGTCTGAGCTTGTCGAAGACTCATTAGTCAATCGCCAAATCAATCAGTTACTCGTGTCTCAGTGCTTCAATAGGATCTAATTTTGAAGCTTTAATAGCAGGGTAGATTCCTGAAGCCAAACCAACAAATAGACATAAAATAACACCAATACCTAACCACATCCAAGGAATTACAAAGGCAGAACTCATCATTATGGAAGTGATGTTTCCGATTAATATCCCCAAGATAATTCCAAGTATACCACCCATCTGACAAATAACAATTGCTTCCATCAAGAACTGTTGTCGGATGGTTTTTGAAGTAGCTCCTATGGCTTTTCGAGTACCAATTTCTTTGGTTCTTTCGGTAACACTCACAAGCATTATATTCATTAAAGCAATTGCTGCACCGAGTAAAGTTATAAATCCAATCAGCGTAGCTGCACTGGTCACATATTTCAAATTCTCCATTAAGGACTTAGCAAGACTGTCACTTTTAGTAATTGCAAAGTTTTGACCCGCTAGAGGTCTCAATCGCCTAATGCTTCTAAAAAGCCCAGTAGCCGAACCAATCGTTGCATCAATTTCGTAATTACTATTTGCCATTACGCTAATAGCTACAGAACGATTTGAGGATACATTGTTGAGTAGATAACTGATAGGAACCATGCAGCTTCTGTCACCACCCATTCCCATACTCGAACCTTTTTCGGCTAGAACACCAATAATGGTCATTCGTTTATTATTTACCGAAATGATTTTTCCAATTGCTTTGGGTGAAGATTTGAAAAGTTGATCATATATGTCTTGGCCTATCAATACTACATTACTATTTAAACTTATATCGTGGTGATTTATATTTCTACCTACTTCAATTTCGTAACCTGAAACCTTAAGGTAGTTTTCATCAACACCTAAAACAGAAACATTAGGGTTTGTTTTTACAGATTGATGCTTAACTGTGGCGGAACCTGTAGCACGATAAGATATAGAAGTTGTAGCAGCGTAGTCGAATCTGTTTTTAAATTCTAAGGCTTCCTTATATTCAATTTTGGGGTTATCTTTTTTACGTTCTTCACGCGATCTTGCTCCGCTACCTTGATCTTGAATAGTAAAGGTGTTGGCGCCCATCATAGAAAAATTATCGTTCAGGGCATAATCGATAGAGTCTATAGCAGTAAGAATACCTACTAAAGCAGCAATACCAATCGCAATAATCGATACAGTAATACTCGTTCGCAACAAATGCCCTTTAATGGATTGTAGGGCTATTTTAATATTTTCTATGAGCTGTGAAGTCATTAATTATAGTTGCTCGTTTTTGGTTGTTTGTTATTAGATTGTAATATCCAGTCTAAGATACAAAGTATTGTTGTCTGACCAACAACCATGAACCAGCAACCAATATCAACCTTACCTTCTTTTGCTTCTCCAGTTTCCAGAAGGTTTATTTCCAGAACGATTGTCTGAACTTCCTGAGCTTCTGTTTTCAGAGCCATTAGAGTTTGAGTTTCTGTTCCCACCAGCACGATTTTCTGAACTATTAGCTCTTCTATCACTCGATCTGTTGTCCGAGCCACCAGATCTACGTTGTGCTTTAGTGTGGTTTTTCTGTCCTCTGGTTGGTGCTTTCTTCGTTGGAAGTTCTTCTACCTCATCGGCAAAAGGGTGCTTGGTAACCACAGGGATTTTAAAGTCAATTAACTTTTGAATATCTCTTAGGTAAGGTCTTTCCTCAATATCGCAGAAAGAAATGGCAATACCCGAGTTTTTCGCTCTACCTGTTCTACCAATACGGTGAACATAAGTTTCCGGAATATTAGGTAAGTCGAAATTGATAACCAATTCTAACTGACTTACATCAATACCACGTGCGGCAATATCTGTAGCGATAAGAACTCTTGTTTCTCGGTTCTTAAAATTCTCTAGAGCTCTTTGTCTTGCTCCTTGAGATTTGTTTCCGTGAATAGCTTCCGCCTTAATTTGTACTTTATCTAATTGCTTTACAATTTTGTTCGCTCCGTGCTTGGTGCGTGAGAAAACCAAAACTGAATCAATTTCGTTTTGCTGAATAAGATGAACCAATAATTTAGTTTTACTCTTTTTACTCACGTAATAAAGAGCTTGTTCTACCTTATCGGCTGTCGCTTGTTCTGGTTTTATCGTTACTTTTTCAGGCGTACCTAAAATAGATTGCGATAGTTTAACGATAGATTGTGGCATAGTAGCCGAGAAGAAAAGTGATTGTCTTTGCTTAGGTAAAGCAGCAATCACTTTTTTAATATCGTGAATGAATCCCATATCTAACATATGGTCAGCTTCATCTAAAACACAGTATTTAACATCCTTTAAAGAGATGTAACCTTGATTCATTAGATCTAATAAACGCCCAGGTGTTGCAACTAAAATGTCAACACCATTGCGCAATGCTCTGGTTTGAGTGCTTTGTTTAACTCCACCAAAAATCACCGTATTGTTTACACCCGCAAACTTTCCATATTTGGTACAGTTCTCTCCAATTTGAATTGCCAATTCACGAGTTGGGGTAACAATAAGGGCTTTAACCTTACGTCTGCCTTTTTCGTGAACTTCCTCATTGTGAATGTGCTGAATGATAGGGATGGAAAAAGCCGCAGTCTTTCCTGTTCCTGTTTGAGCACAGCCCAATAAATCTTTTCCTTCCAGTAGGATAGGGATAGATTGTTCTTGAATTGGAGTTGGGTGAGTATATCCTTCTGCTTCAAGAGCTTTTAGGATGGGTTCGATGATTCCGAGATCTTTGAAGGTCATATTGTATATCTAAGCCGCAAAGATAGGGGAATAGATTGGATAATTAACATTTGTAAAAGCCCTGTATTTATCCATGTTTTAGAGTGAATTTATCAATTCGTAAAAACAGATAATATCAAATCAATTTAAGGTTGTTCATTTTATAAATTGTAGTAATTTTGCAGCTATGCAAGAAAAGATATTAATCCTCGACTTTGGCTCTCAGTACACGCAGTTAATTGCGCGTAGAGTGAGAGAATTGAACATTTATTGTGAGATTCATCCTTACAATAAGATTCCTGAATTGACTGACAATTTAAAGGGTGTAATCCTTTCGGGTTCTCCATTTTCTGTACGCGATGAGAATGCGCCTATTCCAAATTTGGATGGTATCAAAGGTAAATTGCCTTTGTTAGGCGTATGTTACGGAGCACAGCATTTGGCTCATAAATTTGGTGGCGAAGTATTGCCTTCAAAAATTCGTGAGTACGGTCGTGCGAATTTATCTTTTGTTGAAGAAACACATCCTTTATTAAAAGGAGTTCCAAACGGTTCTCAAGTATGGATGAGTCATGGTGATACGATTTCTACCCTTCCTGAAGGATATAAAGTAATTGCTTCTACACACGATGTGGAATGTGCAGGCTACTCTATTGAAAACGAAAGCACCTATGCTATTCAGTTTCACCCAGAAGTATACCACTCAACAGATGGAGCAGCTTTATTAAAGAACTTCTTGGTTGATATTTGTGGATGTGTTCAAGACTGGACCCCTGATAATTTTGTTGAATCTACAGTAGCTTCTTTAAAAGATAAGTTAGGAGATGATAAAGTAGTTCTTGGTTTATCGGGTGGTGTTGATTCTACAGTAACAGCTGTGTTGTTAAATAAAGCAATTGGCGAAAACTTACACTGTGTGTTTGTTGATAATGGTTTGCTGCGTAAGAATGAGTTTAAAAGCGTTTTAAAGCAATACGAAGGTATGGGCTTAAACGTGACTGGAGTAAATGCTAAAGATCGTTTTTATACTGATTTAGCTGGTTTATCTGATCCAGAGAAAAAGCGTAAAGCCATTGGTAGAGCTTTCATTGATGTGTTCGATGATGAGTCACATAAAATTCAAGATGTAGTTTGGTTAGCTCAAGGAACTATTTACCCAGATGTTATCGAATCGGTATCGGCTACGGGTGGTCCTTCGGCTACAATTAAATCGCACCACAATGTGGGTGGTTTACCAGATTATATGAAATTGAAAATTGTTGAACCTCTAAATACTTTGTTTAAAGATGAAGTACGTAGAGTAGGGAAGTCAATGGGCTTATCGCACGATTTATTAGGTCGTCACCCTTTTCCAGGACCAGGTTTGGCAATTCGTATTTTAGGAGATATTACTCCAGAAAAAGTGGCGATCCTTCAAGAGGTAGATCACGTGTTTATTCAAGGATTAAAAGATCACGGTTTATACGACAGTGTTTGGCAAGCAGGAGCAATGTTGCTTCCAGTACAATCGGTCGGTGTAATGGGCGATGAGCGTACTTACGAAAAGGTAGTTGCACTTAGAGCTGTTGAATCTGTTGACGGTATGACTGCCGACTGGGTTCACTTACCGTATGAATTCCTTGCAAAAGTTTCTAACGACATTATCAACAAAGTGAAAGGTGTTAACAGAGTTGTCTACGACATTAGCTCTAAACCTCCAGCTACTATTGAATGGGAATAGTATTATTAATAAAAAAAAGCACTCGTAAGAGTGCTTTTTTTTATTACTATTTTCTGATTAGATTATTCTACCCAAGTATTCGAAATAGCTTTTTTAGTTAGATAAATTGAAAGTAGTGTAAGTACAATAAGCAGACTTGACATTCCAATTATAGTTGACTGCATTTCGCTATCATTTGCTAAGCCAAGATTGTGGTTCTTCTGGAGGACAATTTCAATAAATGAAATCCAGAAAAGTTTCATTGCAATTTTCTTTTTCGCCAATAGTGCAACACATCCTAGGGTACCGCCAAATACTCCCATAGCAAAAGCTATTTTGGATATATGGTAAATTCAGCATAGAAAATCTGTTGGTTTTCGGGTAAAGCAATAATGTCTGCTTCCGTCATAGTCCACTGCATAGCGAAGTTAAGAACACCCATAAGGTTCCAAATTAGCAATACGATGACGGTTACTTTAAACTAGGTTGGGATTTTGTTTAATAATCTCATAATTTTTGTATTGGTTGAACTCTAAAAAAAAAGTTTAGATTGTTTTGAATGTCCAAAAATCGTTTTTCGGCAAAGGTGCTTTAAAGGTTTTGAACTCATTAGAGCCAGAAACTTGATAGCTTAATTCCCTTGCATGAAGGCAGATAGATAGCGGGTAGTATTCTTGATCTGATCCATACTTTTCATCTCCAATAATTGGGAGTCCTATATGTGCTAGTTGAGCTCTTATTTGATGAAATCTACCGGTTTTTGGTTTTACTTCTAATAGATAACCAAAGTCGTTTTTGCCTATAACTTGATAGGAGAGCATACATTCTGAGGAGTCTTTTGATTTCGATTGGACTATATCGGCTCTTTTCTCTAGGTTATTTTTCACGAGAAAATTAATTAAGCTTTCCATATTCTTTGGTGGCTTGTTTTTAACAATTGCATAGTACGTTTTTTGAACTTTCCGGTTACTAAACAGCACATTAAACTCCACAAGAATTCTTTTTTTCTTAGCAAAAACTAATACACCACTGGTAACACGGTCTAATCTATGGATTACTCCAATATAGGGCTTACGCTTGCTTTTTAATAGGTGATTATAAACTTGAACCTCAACAGTGCAATCCTCATAAGGGCTTTTCTCACTTATAAGTCCAGCCATTTTGTTTACGACTATAAAATCTTTATTCTCCTCTACGACTTCAAGGTTTTGCATTAGCAGTTTTCTTTTTGAAAATTCAAAATACTATTAAGAGTTCAAGATACTCTTTCATTTTTGCTCTTCCGATAGAATTAGAATATATTGAAATATAAATGATTTTGATTAACTAAATAAGTCCCATTAATTGGGAGAAAGGATTGCTTATCTTCGAGGAAAACCAATCTATGATTACAGATATTGAGGTGTACAAACCAGAACCTATTGAGTCTGGAATTAATGTAATGTCATTTACATGTGGATCAGATATTCAGTATGCAATTGAAGTATTGGAGGCTGGGAAACCTTTATTAATAACAGAGCTTTTTAATGATGGTTTGTTACTCCTAAGAGAGTTAAAGGCGTATCTGAATAGAACACTTCCCAATAAGTCTTTTCAGGAGCAACGAAAATATAGGTCAGAATATCGTAAGCTGTCAAATCTTATTTTAATAGAAATTGTAGGTCATAAATTGGTGGTAAAGAAATCTCCTTCTATAGGCTGGTTTGAAAAGCTATATCCAGAAACTTGTGATTTCTTATTGTCATTTCCCCAAGTACAAGGGCTAAATAGTTCTTGGCAGTGGTATAAAAACGGAATTTATATTCCAGTACTTCGAAATAAAATACACCCCTATTACGGTACTTACTTTCCTACACGTTTCGAACATTTAGAACTTTTTGATAATTGGTTAAAACGTTACAAAGGACCTAGAAAATCGGCCATAGATGTTGGGATTGGGAGTGGAGTGCTTTCTTTACAAATGATAAAACATGGTTTTCAAAAGGTTTTTGGGACAGATACAAATCCTAATGCGATTTTTGGATTATCAGAGTTTATGGGTGATACAAAACTATCTAGAAAGATAGAATTAGACTTTGGTCATCTCTTTGGAAGGTGGGAAAAACAAACTGAATTGATTGTTTTTAATCCTCCTTGGTTGCCCGAACTTCATCATCTGGATACTATTGATGAAGCAATTTATTATAATGAAAAGCTATTCCCTGATTTCTTTGAAGAAGCTAAACAAAGGCTTTTACCAGATGGAAAGCTTGTCCTCATATTTTCGAATTTAGCTCAAATAACAAATGTGACTAAAGAGCATCCGATAGAGAAGGAACTATCCGAAGGTGGGAGATTTCAACTGGAAAGATGTTTTAAAAAACTAGTTAAAGCAGCTTCTGATAAATCAAAGCGTGATCAACACTGGCGTTCTTCTGAAGAAGTTGAGCTTTGGGTTTTGAAAAACTTGTAAGATTTACCATACTTGTTAAAACTGAACTTCATTTACCCCAAAACTAGCGTTAAATTATACATGTAGTATGTGTTTGTGAGAAATAGGGCAGTGTCTGTATTTTATATAATACGTTAAAAAAGTTTTGTTGTGCCTGATTCTCCAAGTTATAGATTAATAATCGTTTACTTATTAAGATAAGGAGATGTCAAATTTACTTGACAGCAAATTATCGAGCTGCTTGAGATCTGATATTAACTCTAGATGGTTTTGGCTTAATGATGATTCAGACTTATTGTTTTTTAACAACTTTTTTAATTCAACCATTTTAAAGTAAAATGATTGGGATTGTAGTTCAAAGGGAAGAGTATTCAACTTTTTTTCTATGGGGCTCTTTTTTTGTTTTACCATATTGATCGTTTCAACGGCAAAATCAAAATCCAATTCCTTTTGTTCGACAGATTTTAAAAGTCCGCACTTAAAGTTAGTACATTGTTTCGGTCTTTGAACGTAAATAGTGCAACCTTCACAGTATTTGTTGCAGGGCTGAAGAAAAAATCCATTCTCGTTTACAGTCTCAATATCCATCAATTCTCTCATTGCAGGGATATCTTCACTGTCGAACTCTACAAAACCAATCAAGGTACCGTCGCAACAGAGTCCACAAGACAAACAGATATTTATGAGTCATTCATGTTTTTCTGAATTTAAGTAGTTCTTGAATATACTATTTTAAAGGATATCTTCAAATGGTACCCAAGCTTGTATAGCTAGAGTTATTCCCATTTATATTCAGATCAATATACAAAATTAAGCATGTGTCAATCCTTGCATACTTTCATCTTTATTTAGAAGGTGGTTTAGACCTTCTAAAACAGATTTTAGATTGGTTAAGTAAAAAGTACAGCCATTAGAGCAACCCAAATGATAATTGGATTTTCCTTTCTCATTGGTAGGAATGTTAGATTGGGTGAGTGTAAGAAGTGTTCTTGTTTTTAGCTCTTCAATTTTTACAGAGCAAATACTCTTACCTGAAAAACTAAAAGAAAAGTCAAAAGGACTTAAAGATTTTACCTCACCGGTTTCGTTTATATCGTCGGCATAACCATGCCAACGCCAGATATAGGAGTCACCTACTTGAAATGTATCTATTCTTTTTTCTCCAGATATGGAACTATATACTGCTTCGCGCAAAAAACATTGGTTTAATCCATCAACCTTCAGCCAGGCGTTCGATACCGTTTGAATGTCACATTCTACGTATACCTTTTTTTTGTACGGTACTCCAGTCGAATTTTTCTTCACACATAATAATTAAGTTTTGAGTTTAACTTAAAGCTCACCACTTAGAACTTAAAACTATTTTTTACTCTCTAAGTTCTTTAAGTAATGTCTTCGCTTTCACCTTTATCATATAGGTTTTCCCTGTCGGAATCACATCTTCTATAGAATAAGCAAATTCACTTTTTAATTCAGGGATTTTATGAGCAATTTTCACCAAAAGTTCTATACTATAGAATTTAACATAGTCAGGTACTTTCTCCTCGCGTAATAGATTTAGACAGCAGTCGATTACATTTCCAGCATTCTCGGGATCAAAGTCAATGTTTTTGAGGATACGAATAAAGCTTCCTTTTTGTCCATGATGTGAAAAAGAAGGGAAGGCTTTGAAAATCCTATCTATATCAGCTATGATTTCGTTTTTGTATTTAGGTATAGCTTTGTGTAAACACCAGGATGCGCGCCATGCAATTGGGTAGTCGGTGCTTAATGCTATTTCGAATGTGGTATAAAAGAAATTCTTATCTGCTAATATCTTAGCCACCAAACGATCGTTTTCAGCTTTACTAGCAATTTTGAATTCTTCTTTTATCATTTCCATATTTTAAAGATGGAATTAAATCATCCATCATTCACCAACCACCTAGTACTTTTTATATTGCGGAATATCTTTCAAAAACTGGTAACGTTCATTTATATGATCCATTATGCAGGTAAAGTGATCTATTCCGTTAGTAACAACAAGTAAATCAGTTTTCAAAGTCATATTATAACGCGCAATCTGATCAAATGTGTCTTGAGCTATTTTTATTGAAGGGGCTTTGCATTCTACAATAATATGTGCTTTACCCTCATTATTGAAAAGAACAATATCGCAACGTTTTTTTGTGTTAAGGACATCAATCCCCATTTCTACAGCCATTAGAGATGCAGGATAGCCTTTCTCTTGAATTAGAAATTGAATAAAATTTTGACGAACCCATTCTTCTGGTGTCAGAACTAAATATTTCTTTCGAATAGGATCGAATATAAAGGTCTTGTTTACTTCCTTTTTGAGCTTTAAAGAATAATTAGGTAAATTTAGTTCCTGCATATAAATAATTAAAAAACGAATATACATTAAATACAAATCAAAGAATATGAAAAGCAAGAATGAAATCGTAGAAAATTGGTTGCCTCGTTATACTGGAATTGAATTGTCTGATATGAGTGATTATGTATTGCTCACTAACTTTCAGCACTATTTAAATGAGTTTGCTCAAATTCATAATTGTGAGATTAATGGTTTAGATAAAGCGATGCCTAATGTAACAGCAAATGGGGTTACCATGATTAACTTTAGTATGGGTTCTGCAAATTCTGCTACAATAATGGATTTGCTAAGTGCGACTCAACCTAAAGCTGTTTTGTTTTTAGGGAAATGTGGAGGACTTAAAAAGAAGAATAAATTAGGTGACTTAATTCTGCCGATTGCAGCAATTAGAGGAGAAGGTACCTCTGATGACTACTTACCATCAGAAATCCCTGCTTTACCTTCTTTTGCTTTGCAAAAAGCTATTTCTACAACGATAAGAAATCACGACCGAGATTATTGGACTGGAACTGTGTTTACCACTAATAGAAGAGTGTGGGAACATGATGAAGAATTTAAAGAGTATTTAAGAGAAAGCCGATGTATGGGGATTGATATGGAGACCGCTACACTTTTTACGGTTGGCTTTGTAAATCATATCCCTTGTGGAGCTTTGCTTTTAGTTTCAGATCAGCCCATGGTTTCAGAAGGAGTGAAAACATCTGAAAGTGATATAAAGGTGACTCAAGAATTTGTGAAAGATCATATTCAAATCGGAATCGACTCATTAATGGAGTTGAAAAATCAAGGACTAACCGTTAAACATTTACGCTTTGATTAGAGAGTTAGGTGTTAAGTGCTAATAATTATTGTTTTATACTTAGTACCAAAGACAATAGTTTTAATAACAAAGCTTATAAACCAACTCTTTCAATAAATCTGATTGAGAAGTAGAAGGGTTGTTATAACCCTTAGATTTCATATCAGCATCGCGCAGTAAGTCTAAGGCTTTTACAGAATTCTTAAGACTGTAGTTCTGAGCAGCTTTCTGATAGTCCTTCACAAAATAAGGATTTACACCTAAACATCTTGCTACTGACTGTGGGTTTTTATCTGTTAAACCGTGGTAAATTAAAACCTTACTAAATAAATTGTAGAGAACAGATAAGGTAACTACGATAGGGTTCTTTCTTGAATTCGCCTCGAAGTATTTAATAATTCGATTGGCTTTTAAAAGATCCTTATTCATTACAGCATTTTGCAATTCGAAATTGTTGTAATCCTTACTAATTCCGATATTCTCTTCTACTAGTGCATCATTAATTTCCGATCCTTTGTGAGCAAGAATACAAAGCTTGTCGAGTTCTCCAGAAATTTTTGATAAGTCGGTTCCTAAAAACTCGGTTAACATAGCCGAGGCTTTATTTCCTATAGTATAATCTTTTGCTCTTAAATACCCTTTAATCCATTCGGGGATTTTGTTTTCGTAGAGTTTATTGCTTTCTAAGTAGAGCCCATTTTTTTGCAGACTCTTGTACAAAGCTTTACGTTTATCAATTTTTTTACCTCTATAACACAGTACTAATAAAGTACTGTTGAGTGGTTGATCTACATAGGACTTTAATTCCTCAATATTTTTTAAGTCTTGAGCTTCCTTAACAATTATCACGGTGTTTTCCGACATCATCGGGAACTGTTTAGCTGCAGAAATTAAAGCGCCAATTTCTACGTCTCTACCATACATTACGGTTTGATTAAATCCTTTCTCATCTTCATCAAGAATATTCTTTTCTATATAATCGCTAATCAGATCTATATAGAAAGTTTCTTCTCCAGCTAAAAAGTAGATAGAATTGTATTTTTTCGCTTTTAAGTCAGCTAAAGCTTGTTCGTGTGTCATGGAATTGGAATTGCAACAAATATAAAATTTTCAATGATGTAGTAAGCTGATGTATTTGTCTATTTTCATTTCACTCAATTGGTGAAATAATTTAATGTTATGCAATGAATTATTGCTGGTACAATATATTTAAATATCATTCTGACGAATTAAGAATCAACAAACTAAACCAAACGGTTAATAAGTTCCCAGAATTCCTTAAAAATAAGACTTCTGGAATGTTGATAAGAATAGATAGTATTTGGTCGGTACAAAACATAAAATAAATAGTTTAGTAACAGTAAAAACCACGTTTATAAAATTGAAATTATGTCAGAAATTAACGAGAAATCAAAATTAAATGCTGCTGCAGAAGCACAAGAGGAAAATTCATTTGATTCTTGGTTAGGTGATTTAGAAGAGAAAGATCAACCACAAGCATGTTCTATTGATGATCCTGATTGTGAAGCTTGCGGAAGTTAATCAATAATGACCTAGAGGAGAAAAGAGTTCAATTATGAGCTCTTTTTTTTGTTTCCACCAAATTGGAACGAAACTTGCTTAGTGAGTGCAAAGAAATTAAGATGCTAATTTTTATCTTAGCCATCTTGAAATATAACATTATGAATAGAGTATTACTTTTTATTGTTTCACTATTTGTTACTGCTCAGCTATTGGCTCAAACTGGAACAGTTCGTGGATTTGTTTATGAAGAAGAGTCTGGTGAGCCAGCAATGTTTTCTAATATTGTGCTGGAGGGAACTAAAATTGGTGGAGTAACCGATGCCAATGGTTTCTTTACTTTATCTAAAGTCCCTGTTGGACAATACAATTTGGTAGTTACTTATATTGGCTTTGATGGTTTAATAACACCAATTGAAATTGTAGCTAATAAAATTAGTAATCAAAAGTTCTACCTTAAAGAGTCTAGTATTCAGTTGAATACCATTCAGTTGTCTGCAGAACGTCAGGAAGCAAAGACTAGTGTGAATACTTCGGTAGTTAAATTAACGGCAAAATCCTTGAAGAAATTACCTTCTATTGGTGGAGAGCCTGATATTGCTCAGTTTTTACAGGTGTTGCCTGGTGTTGTATTTACAGGAGATCAAGGTGGACAGCTTTATATTAGAGGTGGAGCGCCAATTCATAATGTGGTATTGCTAGATGGAATGATATTATACAATGCCTTTCACTCTATAGGATTGTTTTCTGTTTTTGATACTGATGTTATTAAAACTGCGGATGTTTATACAGGTGGTTTTAGTGCTGAATATGGAGGACGTATTTCATCTGTAGTTGATATTAAAACTCGAGACGGTAACAAAAAGAGAATAGCAGGTAAAGTTGCCGCGAGTACTTTTGGTGCAAAGTTATTGATAGAAGGGCCATTGTTTGGAGAAACTGAATCGGGTGCTAGTAGTTCATTCATTATTTCTTCTAAAACATCTTATTTAGATAAAACATCAAAATCTATTTATTCATACATTGGAGATGAGGGCTTGCCATACAGCTTTCTTGACTTATATGCCAAGGCATCTTTTAAAGGGTCTAATGGAAGTAAGTTCAATGTGTTTGGTTTCAACTATGGTGATGATGTAAAGTATTCTTCATTAACGAACTATTCGTGGAAATCTAATGGTTTTGGTAGTAATTTTGTTTTAATCCCTAGTGGATCTACTATGTTGGTAGAGGGTAATTTCGCCTTTTCAAGTTACGAAACTGAGCAGGGTAGTGTTGGTGGAAAGCCTAAGAATAGTTCTATCGGAGGATTTAATACAGGTTTGGATTTTACTTATTTCTTAGAAGGTGAGAATCAAGTTAAATATGGTATAGAGGTATTAGGATTCGGTAATACCTTAAGTTTTTACACACCTTCGAATATAAAAGTATCTCATAATGATAATACAACTGAGTTTGCGGGTTATGTAAAATATAAACACGTTGGAACACGGTTATTGATGGAGCCTAGTCTTCGTTACCATTCCTATACATCTCTAGGTGAGTCGTCTTTAGAGCCTCGTTTAGGTTTGAAATACAATCTTACAGAGAATCTAAGGTTCAAAACATCAGCAGGGCTTTTCTCTCAAAACTTAATTTCTGTTACTACTGGTAGAGAGGTTGTCAATCTTTTTCAAGGGTACATTTCGAGTACAACAAATTTACCTGAATATTTAAATGGAGAGGAGCGTACTACATACCTTCAAAAAGCTAAACATTTAATTGTAGGTTTAGAGTACGACGTAAATGAAAGATGGTCGGTTAATGTGGAGGCTTACGCTAAAGATTTTAGTCAATTGATTAATCTGAACAGAAATAAACTTCACGAGGATAATCAAAGTAATTATGATGTTGCAGATGAACTTAAAAAAGACTTTATCGTAGAAAGTGGTTTAGCTAAAGGTGTAGATTTCTTGGTTAAATATAACGACCTGCAAACGAGTCTGTGGATGGTTTATTCTTTAGGAAAAGTTACTCGTACAGATGCTTTTGGGACTTATGCACCTCATTACGATAGAAGACATAACTTGAACTTTGTAGGTTCATATATATTCGGAGAAGACAAATCTTGGACTTTTGATGCACGTTGGAACTTTGGTTCAGGATTCCCTTTTACTATGACTCAAGGGTACTACGAAAATTTATCATTTGAAGGTGGAATTGCAACTGATGTGACACAGACGAATGATGAATTAGGGGTTGTATATGCGGATTATAATATGGGGCAAATGCCTTCGTACCATAGACTAGATGTTTCTATAAAAAAGCAAATCAAATTCTCTAAGCGTAGTGTTTTAGAAACAAGCCTTAGTATCAGTAACTTGTATAATAGAGCCAATATATTTTATTATGATCAGATAACAGATTCAAGAATTGATCAGTTGCCATTTATGCCTAGTTTAGGTGCAAATTGGCAGTTTTAAAAAAAGTTGATTTCCTTTCTTCTGCTGCTTGATTATTTTTAATTTTGCAAGGTTGTTTAAAAACATCGTGAACCTAAGAAAATAGTCTTATTAATGGCTTCAGCAAAGTACGTATTCGTTACAGGTGGTGTAACTTCATCACTTGGGAAAGGTATCATCTCAGCATCACTCGCAACACTTCTACAAAGTAGAGGTTATAGAGTGACCATCCAAAAGTTTGACCCTTATTTAAATGTAGATCCAGGAACACTTAATCCATACGAACATGGTGAGTGTTATGTCACGGAAGATGGAGCTGAAACAGATTTAGATCTTGGGCATTACGAGCGTTTTATGAATCACCCAACCTCTCAAGCTAATAATGTTACTACGGGTAGAGTGTACCAGTCGGTAATAGAGAAGGAGCGCAGAGGTGATTTCTTAGGAAAGACTGTTCAGGTAATTCCTCATATTACAAATGAAATTAAAGAACGTATGCAAATCCTTGGTAACTCTGGGGATTATGACGTTGTTATAACTGAACTTGGTGGTACTGTAGGTGATATAGAGTCTTTACCTTATGTTGAAACTGTACGTCAATTGTGTTGGGAGAAACCCGACGATTGTACTGTAGTTCACCTTACTTTGATTCCTTATTTATCAGCAGCAGGCGAATTAAAAACAAAACCCACTCAGCATTCTGTAAAAGCATTGCAAGAATCTGGTGTATTCCCTGATGTATTGGTTTGTAGAACAGAGCACGAGATTAATGATGGTATTCGTAGAAAACTAGCTTTATTCTGTAATGTTCAAACAGAATCTGTCATTCAGTCTATTGATGCAGCTACGATTTACGATGTTCCTCGTTTAATGAAAGAGGAGCAACTAGATAAAGTAGTTCTTAATAAATTAGGTTTAGAATCTAAGGGTGAGTCTGATATAACACACTGGGAAGAATTCGTTCATAACCTTAACAATCCTAAAGACTCTGTAGAAATTGCCTTAGTAGGTAAATATGTAGAGCTTAAAGATTCCTACAAATCAATTTCTGAAGCCTTTATTCACGCAAGTTCAACGTCTAGATGTAAAGTGAATTTACACTGGGTTCATTCTGAAAAGTTAGACGATGCATCTGCAGCCGAAGCTTTAAAGGATATGGATGGTGTGTTAGTCGCTCCTGGGTTTGGACCTAGAGGTATAGAAGGTAAGCTTCACGCTGTAAAATATGCTCGAGAAAACAAAATTCCTTTCTTGGGAATTTGTTTAGGAATGCAAGCTTCAGTTATAGAATATGGACGTAATGTACTCAACTTTGCAGATGCACATTCTGCAGAGATGAATCCTGAAAGTGCTTATCCAGTAATTGATATTATGGAAGAGCAAAAGAAAATCACCAATATGGGTGGTACTATGCGTTTGGGTTCTTGTGCTTGTGAGTTAAAGAAAGGGTCAATTGCTCACGCCGTTTATGGTGCTGATAACATCAATGAGCGTCACCGTCACCGTTATGAGTTTAACAGCAAGTATCTAGAGCAATATGAAGCTGCGGGTATGAAAGCTACGGGAATTAACCCGCAAACAGGCTTGGTAGAGATCGTTGAGATTCCTGAACATCCCTGGTTTGTTGGAGTGCAATTCCACCCAGAATATAAAAGTACCGTTGCCAATCCACACCCACTATTTGTGAGTTTTGTGAAAGCAGCACTAAAGAATAAAGCTTAAGCTAAATGCTACAACAAGAAAAAAAGACCGATTATAATTCGGTAATCGGATTTGCCTTAATTGGTGTGATACTTTTTTGGTTCTTAAGTAACCAAGCAAGTTTTGAACAAGCGGAACTTGAAACTACAACTGAGGAAGTAGCTAGTTCAAATGAAGTGATAAATACAGTTGAAGCTGATTCTACAATTGCACTTAGTGCTATTGAATCAGATTCATTGGTTTCATCACAGTTACAAGAAGCTTATGGAGCTTTTGCTAATGCAGCTAGTAAAGAAGACCGTTCAGAGAAATTCTACTTAGAGAATGACTTAGTGAAAGTTGAATTGGCTGCTAAGGGTGCTCGTGTAACAAGTGTATTCTTAAAAGACTACCAAACACACGATTCTCTTCCAGTAAATTTACTTCGTGAGGATTCATCTCTTTTCAATTTGACTTTCTGGTCTCAGAATCGTCGTTTACAAACGTCTGATTTTGTTTTTGAAACAATAGCGTCTAAAATGGGCGATAGACAAGTACTTTCTATGCGCTTAAATGTGCAGGAAGGGAAGTACTTGGAATTTGCTTACTCTTTAGAGCCTAATTCTTATAAAGTAGATTACAATGTAAATCTTGTAGGATTAGATGGTTTAATTCAATCGCAAACTCCATTAGAGTTAGAATGGTCTGTTAATGTTCCTCGTCAGGAAAAGAACAGAGACAATGAGGCGATGAATACTTCTGCCTACTACTTTGTGGATGGTGAAGTTGATTATTTGTCGTCTACTTCTGATAATTTTGAAAGCGTTTTAAACTCTGATTGGATCGCTATTAAGTCTCAATATTTCTCTACCGTTTTATCGGCTACAGATATCTCTAAAGAGATTGAGTTAAGTACTGAAGCTCATCCAGGTTCTGATAATTATTTAAAGACGGTAAGTGCTTCTGCAAACCTTAACTACGAAGGTGGATCCCATTCATATGCTATGGAATGGTACTTTGTACCAAATCATGTTAAGACTTTAAAATCTTTCGGAATTGGTCTAGAAGAATTGATTCCTTTAGGGTGGAGTATTATTGGGTGGATTAATAAATACATCGTAATTAACATTTTCAATTACTTTGAAACTTGGGGATTAAATTACGGTATCATTATTCTTTTGATGGCATTTTTAATCAAAATGGCATTGTTTCCATTTACTTACAAGTCGTATACATCTATGGCAAAGATGCGTGTGTTAAAACCACAAATCGATGCGATTAACGAGAAGCATGAGGATCAAATGAAGCGTCAGCAAGAAACGATGGCTTTGTATAAACAGACTGGAGTAAGCCCTTTAGGAGGGTGTATTCCGATGCTACTACAAATGCCAATTCTATTTGCTTTATTTCGTTTCTTCCCAGCGTCTATTGAATTACGTCAGCAAGGATTCCTTTGGGCAACCGATTTATCGACTTATGATTCAATTTTCGATTTAGGATTTGAGATTCCTTTCTACGGAGATCATATTAGTTTGTTCACACTATTGATGACGGCTACTACAGTATTGCAAATGAAGTTTAGTAACAGTATGTCTACTTCTAATGCGCAAATGCCGCAGATGAAGTATATGATGTACTTTATGCCTGTTATCTTCTTAGGAGTGATGAATAACTATGCTGCGGCATTGAGTTATTACTACTTCTTAGCCAACTTAATTACTTTTGGTCAGCAAAAATTGATTGCGGGTATGACAGATGACTCTGCATTATTAGCTAAGATGGAAGCGAAAAAAGAGACAACTCCTGTAAAAGGAAAATCTAAGTTTCAAGCTCGTTTAGAGAATATGATGAAAGAGCAACAAGCAGCAAAAAAGAAAAAATAAGTTTTTCTTAAACTACACAAAAGGGCAATCTATTTAGGTTGCCCTTTTTTTAGTTATCAGGTCTATATACACTTTATATTCTCTAAGTAGAGTAGTCTTTTCAATGACTCAGAATTCATAATTCCCGTCTAACCTTTTACATCTTACGTCTAACCATTTACGCCTAACGTTTCACTATCTTTGTCCCCTAAATTTGAGTTGATGTTACCTATAGAAGAAGAGACTAAAGCAAACCTTAGTCAAGAGGAGATTGATAAATGTATTTCTACGCTAGAAAAGCTAGTAGGAGATACTAATCAGTTATTTGATATAGCTGAGGATAAGCGTGTTGCTCTTATGAAAGCTGCGGGCTCCTTATCTCGTCCTAATAAAGATGAGCATAATCGACGCAGAAAGGACGCTAAGAAAGCAGCTAAGCGTAAGATGATTGAACGTGATAAGCACGCTCGGAAAGAAACAGGTATACGTTCTGCTCGTGAAGCAAGTATTTTTGTAGCTCCAAAAATGCTGGCTATGCCAGAGAAAGATTTAGAATCTGATAGTGAATTAGAATCACCACGTAATTGCTATGTGTGTAAGACCATGTTCACAAAACTTCATCATTTTTACGATACGATGTGTCCAGATTGTGGTGATTATAATTACGCTAAGCGTTTTCAAACTGCCGATTTAACGGGGCAAGTGGCGGTAGTTACAGGTTCTCGTTTGAAGATTGGTTATCATATTACTTTAACATTATTACGTGCTGGAGCAACTGTAGTTGCAACAACGCGATTCCCAGTTGACTCTTCATTGCGTTTTTCTAAAGAAGACGATTTTTCCGATTGGGGACACCGTTTAAAGATTCATGGTTTAGATTTAAGACATATTCCGAGTGTAGAGATTTTCTGTAATTTCATAGAGAAGCAATACGGTCGACTCGATATCTTGATTAATAATGCAGCGCAAACGGTTCGAAGACCTGCAGGATTCTATCAGCATTTAATGCATAACGAAGAAACTACTTTTGAAGAATTACCTCCCTTTGCAAAGGAGCTTCTTAAGGATCATAATTTATGTGTGAATGAACTTCACGCTTTAGGTCAAAGTACTTCGGAAGGAGAGAATAATAATTTACCTATTGCATGGCATGGTCCTGAACCAGGAATTGGTTTAAGTTCTTCAGCTCAGTTATCTCAAATTCCTTATAGTTTTGACAATTCTTTACGTCCTGCGGAAGTATTTCCAGAAGGAGAGTTAGATGTTGATTTACAACAAGTAGACTTGCGTAAGACCAATAGTTGGAGATTGAGATTAGGGGAAATAGAAACCACTGAAATGATTGAAGTTCAGTTGGTAAACGCTGTAGCTCCATTTGTCTTGTGTAACAGACTTTCTACCTTAATGAAAAAGGACAATACAGGAATGAAACACATTATTAATGTGTCGGCGATGGAAGGGAAGTTCCATAGATTCAAAAAAGAAGATCGTCATCCGCACACCAATATGGCTAAGGCTGCATTGAATATGATGACGCATACTTCTGCAACGAGTTTTGCTAAAGATGGTGTGTTTATGAATGCTGTAGATACTGGTTGGGTAACTGATGAAGATCCAGTAGAGCTTTCAAATAAAAAAGTTGAGGAACACGATTTTCAACCACCTTTAGATATTGTTGATGGTGCTGCCCGTGTTCTCGATCCATTGATTGATGGAATAAATACAAGGAAACATTGGTGCGGTAAATTCTTAAAAGATTATCAACCGATAGATTGGTAATGATTTGTCGATGGACTTTGGTCTGTAATCGTTGGAGTTTGGCACCTCGATTCAAGTATTCAACTTTTCTAAATCCTTATATTCTTAACTTCTATTTATAGTAAATGGCAAAATGGACTTCATATTATTTAATTAGAATCGAGTTTTTGGGCTTCCGTTATCACGGTTGGCAAAAGCAAGCTCATTTGAAGTCTGTGCAAGGGATGATAGATAAAACAATGCACTTTATCTTGGGGCACGAAGATTTTAAAACCTTAGGATGTGGAAGAACAGATGCTAAAGTTTCGGCAGATGATTTTGCATTTGAGCTTTTTGTGAATGAATCTTTTGAGACCGAACCCTTATTAAATCGATTGAATAAAGAGTTGCCTTCAGATATAAGAACAAAATCTGTAGAAGTTGTGGATGCTGAATTCAATATTATTCAACATTCCAAAATTAAAGAATACCACTACTATTTTTCTAGTGGAGAGAAATCTCATCCTTTTAATGCACCCTTAATTAGAGATTTTGGTGAGCAGCTAAATGTCGAATTAATGCAAGAGGCAGCCCAGCTATTTATGGGAGTCCATAATTTTAAACGCTATGCAAGTAAGCCTAGTGAGAATACTATTTTTGAACGCGAGGTTTTACTTTCTGTAATAGAAGAAAATACTCGTTTTGTTGATGCTTATAGTCCAAGTGATGCCTATGTGTTTAAAGTACGCTCAAAAGGTTTTCTAAGGTATCAAGTACGCTTAATGGTTGGTGTTTTAGTAGATGTAGGAAGAGGGCTTTGGTCTATTGAAGATTTAAAAGAAAGTCTTTCTAATTACGAAGGAATGCAAGTAAGACATATTGCACCTTCTTCAGGATTGATTCTACACAGAGTAGAATTCTAGCTATTCCTTACATTAAGTAGAACACTTAAGTATTATATCCCTATTTTTGCAAAAATATTTTTTTGATGAGCACTTTTGAAAATTTAACACTAACGAAGCAACTGCGCAATGCAATTGATGAATTAGGCTTTGCTAAACCAACGCCAATTCAGGAACAATCTTTTCCTGTAGTTCGCTCGGGAGCAGATGTTGTAGGTATAGCACAAACAGGTACGGGGAAAACTCTAGCCTATATGTTACCTATACTTCAGGATATTAAGTTTCAAAAAATTGATACGCCTAGAGTATTAGTTTTGGTGCCTACTCGTGAATTGGTTTTACAAGTTGTAGAGCGAATTGTGGAGTTTGCAAAATATATGAATGTGCGTGTTGTTGGTGTGTATGGTGGAACGAACATCAATACGCAAAAGAAAGCCTGCGCACAAGGTGTAGATATAGTTGTGGCTACTCCAGGGCGTTTATACGATTTGGCTGCTTGTAGAGCGCTTCAATTAAAAACTGTAAAGCAGTTGGTTATTGATGAGGTGGATGTAATGTTGGATTTAGGTTTTAGAATTCAGCTTGCTAACATTTTCTCTATTCTTCCTGAGCGTAGACAAAATATTATGTTTTCGGCTACAATGACCGAAGATGTGGATGCATTGATAGATAATTATTTTATCAAGCCAAAGAAAATATCGATTGCTGTAAGTGGTACACCACTAAATAATATTTCTCAAGAGTGTTATAGAGTTAAGAACTTCTATACCAAACTAAACTTACTCGATTTTATCCTTATGGATAAAGAAGAGTATAGTAAGGTATTGGTTTTTGTTCCGAATAAGAAACATGCCGATATGGTTTTCGAATTCCTCGAAGAGCAATATGCGTCAGAGCTTTGTGTTATTCACTCTAATAAAACTCAGAATTACCGTATTCGATCTATAAAGCAATTTGATTCGGGTGAAAACAGAATCTTAGTATCTACCGATGTAATGGCGCGTGGATTGGATTTAGACAAGATTTCACACGTAATCAATTTCAATACTCCATTATACGCAGAAAACTATATGCACCGTATTGGTCGTACAGGTAGAGCGGAGGAGAAAGGGAATTCTATTCTTTTCTATACGGATAAAGAAGAAGTAGCAAAAAATTCTATACAGTCTTTAATGGATTACAAAATCCCTCAAGTAGATTTCCCATTGGACGTGGAAGTAAATGAGCAACTTTTACCTGAAGAGCGTGATATAGCTAAGATTAGTAAAAACCGTAGCACTGAAACAACCGTCAGAAATACTGGTTTTCACGAAAAAAGTGAAAAGAATCAACAAGTCAATACAGGTGGTTCTTATAGAGCCAAGTTGGCGAAGAAATATAAAAAGTCTCAAACAAAAGGTGATATTATTGCCAACAGACGTAGTAAGAGAAGACGTAAATAATGGCATTAAATATTGTTCTTTTTGAGCCAGAGATTCCTAATAACACAGGTAATGTTGGACGTTTGAGTTTAGCGTCTGGTTCTAATTTACATTTGGTAAAACCTTTTGGTTTTGAACTTGATGACTCAAGGGTGAAACGTGCTGGACTGGATTACTGGAAACATATTTCACTTACTATCTACGATAGTATAGAAGACTTTTATGCCAAGAATACTGGTAAGAAAATGGTCTATTTTTCTAGTCACGGTGCGCAAGATTATTGGTCTGTAGATTACGAAGATGATTTGTTTTTAATCTTCGGTAAGGAGTCTAAAGGTTTGCCAAAGCATATTACTGATGAGAATGCTGATAAAACGTATAAAATCCCTCTTTTTAGTGAGCATGTTCGCAGTATAAATCTTGCCAATGCAGTTAGTGTAGTTGTGTACGAGGGAATACGAAATATCCGTTAAGTCACGGTTTTCATCGATGACAAAACAGCTACATTTTATTTTAAATAAACCCTATGGTTATCTTTCGCTGTTTGTATACAATCAAACGGGACGAAAGAAGACTAAACTACTTGGAGCTTTTTACGATTTTCCTGATAAAACTATGGCGATTGGTCGCTTAGATGAGAAGTCTGAAGGTTTACTTTTTCTTACGACTGATGGGAAAGTTAGTGAGCAAGTCCGAAGTAAATCTGTTGAAAAGGAATACTATGTTCAGCTTGATGGATTGATAACTGATACAGCTCTTAATCTGCTACAATCAGGAGTAGAAATAAGTGTGGATGGTGAGAAATACACAACACTTCCTGGAAAAGCATTTCGCTTAGAACCCAAACCAGATTTCCCAGAAAGATCGAGAAGAGTTCGAGACGATAGGCACGGACCAACTTCGTGGGTTTCAATTATTATTACCGAAGGTAAATTCAGACAAGTCCGTAAAATGACTTCTGCCGTAGGCTTTCCAACTTTGCGTTTAATAAGAGTACGAATCGGAGCAATTTCTTTAGGTGACCTAGCTGATGGTGAGGTCAGAGAAGTGGAAGTTTTAGCAATTTGAAAATCATCAATTTGAAGATTTGAAAATGATGTTTTTAAATCTACCTCCAATAAACGTAATTGCTGATAGCTCAATTCTATTTAGTTAAACCAAATTCAGCTGTTTCGTATTCTCTACACGATTACGAATCAAAAACTCATCAATAGTCTCGAAATGCTCAATGACTCTTTGGTCTTTAAATTCAAACACTTTATTAGATAAGCCTTGAAGGAAATCACGATCGTGAGAAACTAAGATTATAGTTCCATCAAAATTTAATAAGGCTTGCTTTAGTACATCCTTAGATTTTAGATCTAAGTGATTAGTAGGTTCATCGAGTATTAAAACATTAACAGGTTCTAATAGGAGTTTTACCATCGCTAAGCGCGTTTTCTCACCACCAGAAAGGAAACGGACTTTTTTATCAATCGTATCTCCAGAGAACATAAACCCTCCTAAAATAGATTTGATATGTGATCTTACATCGCCTTTGGCAATTTGATCTACTGTTTGGAATACCGTTAGTTCAGAATCTAATAAAGAGGCTTGGTTTTGTGCGAAATAACCCACTTTAGCATTGTGACCTAACCCACAAGAACCTTCAAAATCTATTTCACCCATAATAGCTTTGATCATGGTAGATTTCCCTTCTCCATTCCTTCCTACAAACGACACTTTCTCGCCACGGGCAATGGATAAATTGGTTTTTTTGAATACTATATGATCGCCATAAGATTTTGATAAATCGTCTGCAGTCACGGGGTAATCACCAGATCGTTGAGAAGGAGGGAAACTTAGATTTAAAGAAGAATTGTCGACTTCGTCAATTTGTAAGATTTCTAACTTCTCTAGCATTTTTTCGCGAGAATTTACCTGATTCGTTTTTGAATAGGTTCCTCTAAAACGTTCTATGAATGCTTTATTGTCGGCAATGAATTTCTGCTGCTCATTGAATGCTTTTATTTGCTGCTCTCTACGTTCCTCTCTCAATTGAAGATAATGTGAGTAGTTCGCTTTGTAGTCATATATACGCCCCATAGTAACCTCAATGGTTCTATTGGTGATGTTGTCAATAAAAGCCTTATCGTGAGAGATCACAATTACTGCTTTGGCTTTATTCAGTAAAAAGTCTTCTAACCAAAATACCGATTCTATATCAATATGGTTGGTTGGCTCATCCAATAAAACTAAGTCGGGTTTTTGAAGAAGGATTTTAGCCAATTCAATTCGCATTCTCCAACCACCACTAAATTCACTGGTTTGGCGAGTGAAGTCTTCTCTTTTGAAACCTAATCCTGAAAGTGCTTTTTCTACTTCGGCATCGTAATTAACATCTTCTATGGAATAGTATTTTTCGCCTAATTCAGATACACGCTCTATGATAGCCATGTATTCATTTGATTCGTAATCCGTTCTGGTTTCTAGCTCTTTATTAAGCTTCTCCATTTCTGATTTCATCTCAAAAACACTGGCAAAAGCTTTTGATGCCTCTTCGAAGACGGTACAGTTATCTTCAGTTAATAAATGCTGAGGTAAGTAGGCTATTACGGCATCATTAGGACATTGAACAGTACCACGATTCGCCTTTTGAACTCCTGCAATAATCTTCATCATAGTAGACTTTCCGGCACCGTTCTTTCCCATCAATGCGATCTTGTCGTTTTCATTGATTACGAAAGAAATATCACTAAAAAGTGTATCTCCACTAAACTCAACTGCTATACCGTTAACTGAAATCATAATTTATATTGAATGTGATGAGGGTTGTTAGTTCAGGTGATTTACCTTGATGACTTGTTACGAATTAAGAATAATATCTTTTACTGCTTTAACCCATCTAGGGTGGGCATTCAAGCTAGGTACTAAATCTAATCTCATACCACCATTCTCGATGAATAACTCCTGGAATCCATCCCCAATTTCAATTGTAGTTTCTAAACAATCAGAAACAAAAGCAGGCGACAAGACCAATAGTTTTTTACTTCCAGCTTTAGCTTGATCAATTACTTCTTTGTCGGTATACGGTTTAAGCCATTTATCATCTAATCGTGATTGAAAACAAATACTGTATTGGTCTTCAGAAAGATTTAGTTTAGCTGCTAATAATCGTGCAGTTTGATACGCATTCGCTTGATAGCAGTATCGATTGTTATTGTTGATTTCTTTAGTGCAATTGTTTGACGCACAATCTGTATTGCCTACATGAACCTTTTTTACATGACGCGCGGGTAAACCATGAAAGCTAATGAGTATGTGATTGTATGAGTCTAAATCAAATTCATTTGTTCTAGCTTTAATCGACTCAAGATAACCCTCATTTTCAAAAAACTCTGATATGATTTTGATGTTGGGGATTACCCACCATTTGGAAATGCTATGCATAACTTCTTCAATAGCCGTCCCATTACTAGATGATGCATATTGTGGGTATAGAGGTAGAACAATGATTTCATCATATTGTTCTTTCTCCATTTTGCTCAGCACCTTTTTTATTGATGGTTTATTGTAACGCATTGCTAGGTGAATCTTATAGTTTTCTCCTAACTCAGCTTGCACTTTTACTTTTAGTTCTTGACTGTGGAATAATAAAGGAGAGCCTTCCTTAGTCCATAACTTTTTGTATTCCTTAGCAGAAGAAAACATTCTAAATGGAACAATTAAGATGTTTACTAGCAACCACCTTAATAGTTTTGGGATATCGATAACTCTTGGGTCATTCAAAAATTCGAATAAATACGAACCTACATGCCACACTTTAGGGCTGTTTGGTGTGCCCAAATTGATTAATAAGACGCCTGTTTTTTTCATGGATAAAATTATGAATGCAAAGATAATTCGATTTTGTGAATAATACTCTTGACATGTCAATTCTCTTTGGTAGGATATTTGATTATATATCGATAAGTCTATGTTTGGAAGAACTTTGCTATATCCATATAGGCTTATTATATTTACCGATTCTAAAAATATAAACAAGCCATGAGAAAACTCATACTTAGTCTTTTTACTGTATTCATTTTCGCCTTAACTAACAGTTCAGCACAATGTACTATGCCATCTGTTTATTCAGGTAATACAGGTGCTAACATGACAGTAATGTTGCTACCTAACTTTATTAACTCTTTAGATTTAGTTAATGAAGATGCTTATATAGTAGCACATACAGCTTCTGGTTTAGTAATTGGGTCAACTTCTGTTTATGGATTAAGTCAAAATAGTTTAGCAATTTGGGGTGATGATTCTTTGACACCTGATATTGAGGGTGCTTTAACTGGTGAAGAAGTCTATTTTCAGTTAGTAGACGGATCAATTTTATATGACATCTACGATGAGTCAGATTTATTATTGACTGTTAATTACACTAATGGTGGGATTCAAGGGTTAGACAATATCGTTAATGCAACTTTAAATTGTTCAATAGAAGGTGTTGAGGGATGTACTGATCCATTGTATTTGGAGTATAATGAAAGTGCAACTGTTGATGATGGTTCTTGTATTACCTTTATTGTTGATGGTTGTACAGATAACACTGCTGTAAACTATAATCCAGCTGCTACACTTGATGATGGCTCATGTGAATATGATTCTTCAACATGTGATTTACCAACACCGTTTACTGGGAATACTGGGTCAAACATGACCGTGATGTTATTACCTGGTATGGTAAGTTCTATGACTGTTGTTGATGAAGATGCTTTTGTGATTGCTGTTACAGAGTCAGGAATGACCATAGGTTCCATTCCTATTTATGGCGTTTTTCAGAATCAAATTGCATTGTGGGGAGATGATACAACTACGCCTGAAGTTGATGGTGCTATTGGAGGGGAATCGATTTATTTTCAATTGATTGATGGTGCTAATGTATATGATTTATATGATGGTGGAATTATTTTATCAGTATCATTTGCAGCTAATGGATTTCAAGGATTTAATTCTGGAGTTACAAGTACTTTAAATTGTATTGGAGTTGTGGCTGAGGTAATTGGCTGTACAGACTCTGATGCTTGTAATTATACAGCTGAAGCTAACACGGATGATGGTTCTTGTTTCTTTGCTGCGGATTACTATGATTGTAATGGTCAATGTTTATTGGATTCTGACTCAGATGGAGTATGTGATGCTCTAGAGGTGTCTGGATGTACTGATCCATTAGCGACAAACTATAATGATTTAGCAACTGATAATGATGGCTCGTGTGAATACCCTCCCGTAATCGAGGGTTGTACTGATGCAAATGCAAACAATTATAATTCATTAGCGAATACAGATGACGGTTCTTGTTTGTATGGAATAGGGGGATGTACTTATGATGAAGCAGAGAATTACTATTATGAAGCGGCTTATGATGATGGGACATGTATATTTGATGTACCATACATCTACCTAACCAATCCTATTGATGGTGGAGTACATTCTACTTCAGCTATAGATATTGTTTTTGAAGTTCAAAATGTTACTATTGGTTTTCCTAGTGTAGCTCCTTTAGGAGGGCACATTAAATATTCAATTGATGGTGGTACTCTTGCTTCTGACTTTAATCAAGAAGGAATTATTTCTCAGGATTTCACTGATGGCGAACATACGATTCAGTTTATTCTTTATAATAATGTCTCTGGAGATATTGCTCCTTGGTCTCCTGCTGTAGAAACAACGATTGTGTTTACTGTAGGTCCCGAAGGTTGTATGGATTCGACTTCAGGAAATTACAATCCTTTAGCAGTAATTGATGATGGTAGTTGTTTGCCAAATGCTGCAGTTGACTTTGATTTCACTAATACAGGTGTAAACCATACCATAATGTTATTAGATGATATTGGTACAATCAGTATAGGTGGTTTAGAGGTTCAAGTAGGTGATTTAATCGGTGTATTTTACCTTAGTGATGGAGTTTATAATTGTGCAGGATCTGTAGTTTGGTCTGGGAATATGGAGCAACTAGCTGCTATGGGAGATGACACAACTACACCCGAGCAGGATGGTTTCCTTTCGGGACAAGAATTTGTCTGGGCTGTACAATTTACAGAAACTGGAAATAGTGTATTCCTAGAGGCTACTTATTCAAGTACTGGAATGAATACTTTTTCTACTAACTCAATTTCGTCTATCATTTCATTTAATGTAATGGAGTTTGAGGGTGTCTTAGGTTGTATGGATTCTGATTATATAGAATACAATCCTCTTGCAACAATTGCTGTACCCGAAAGTTGTATTACACTTAAAGTTTATGGCTGTTCAGATGATTCTTATATTGAGTACTGGTCTTATGATTCAGTTAACTTAACCATCTCAGAGCTTGAGGCACCTGCAAATACGGATGATGGTTCATGTGAAACATTAATTATTAGTGGTTGTACAAATACGGGTTATTTTGATTTCTGTGATTTCTGTAACCTTTCTGATCCAGGTTCTTGTAATCAAATAATTATTGAAGGTTGTATTGACTCTATTGCTGATAACTTTGATCCTATTGCTAACATAAGTGATGGAAGTTGTGAGTATGATATATGTATTCAATTCGAGCTTAATAATTTCCTTATTGAGTATTCAAGCTCATTAGGTGTTGTAGTTCTTTCTTATGACCTTATTAATATAAGTGATCAAATTGTTTTTGAACCTACACTAAATATAAATCTTAATGACTCTACTTATTTTGTTTTGGGTGATATGGATTATAGTATTAGTCAGATTTACCCATCCGACACTGTTACTGTGAATACTGTTATTACGAATGATTTGACAGCGTTACCTCTATTCGTGTCACTTTCTGGTCAAGTTAACTTAGCTGGTGTTGCTGACGCGTTGGAAGGGGAGAATGTAGATTGTTTATTTGATTTCAATGAAATTTTAGTGAATACATCTCATATTGGATGTACAAGTCCTACAGCATATAATTATGAGGAAATTGCTACGATTGATGATGGTTCTTGTGTTGACAATTTAAATGCTTCAATTGTTGTTTTTGATCCTATTTGTACTGATGATTATGGTTCGGCTACAATATATGTAACAGGTGGTTTCCCTACATATTCATCACCTAACACATATACTTCATATTCAAGTTTAGGTGTTCCTAGCTTTGATATTCCAGTCGAATTTAATGCGGAAGGAGTTGCTTATATGTCTGGGCTTGTTGTTGGTGATTATGTCGTAGAAGTCCACGATGATTCAGAGGTGGTTTCATTTTATAATTTCACTATTTCTAACGCAGATAGTATTTCTGTAACAGCACAAGTTTTAACTAGCGGCTTATTAACTTCCACTATAGTTTTTGGTGATGTAGTTTTATATCAATGGTTGTTGAACGGAGAGACAATTGATGGAGCTAATGCATTAATCCATTATGCAGAGTCAATAGGGGAGTATCAAGTTTATGTTGAAAATGCTCAAGGTTGTGGTGCTTATTCAAGTCCTGTAGCTTTAGGCTTTGTAGGCATCGAAGATTTAAGCCTCAAAAGCTTTAGTCTCTACCCTAACCCAGCTCAAACGAATATAAACATTCGTTTGTTGCAACAACAAGCATTAATATCAGTTAGTCTTACAGATGTATTAGGACAGGAAATCAGTTCTATTCAGATAGATGCTAGAGCTTCAACTGTAGATTACAATTTTGATGTAAGTGCTTTACCAAACGGTTTGTACTTTATAAAAGTAAGCAACGATCAAAGTCAAGTAGTTAAAAGATTTGTGAAGAACTAAGAGTTCTAAATAAATAAAAAAAGGTGGACATAATTGTCCACCTTTTTTTATTTGAGTTCAGATTTAAGATACTGAACTGTATAGCTTTTTGTATTATTTAAAACCGATTCAGGACTTCCTTCACATAATATAGTTCCACCACCTCTACCTCCTTCAGGACCTAAATCGATGATGTGGTCGGCAAGTTTGATTACATCCATATTATGTTCAATAATAAGAACGGTATTTCCTTTTTCTACTAATTTATTCAACACATCCATTAATACGCGTATATCTTCAAAATGGAGTCCTGTAGTAGGTTCATCTAAGATGAAGAGTGTATTACCGGTATCTCTTTTACTTAGTTCTGTAGCAAGTTTCACACGCTGTGCTTCACCACCTGAAAGAGTTGTTGATTGCTGGCCTAGAGTAATGTATCCTAATCCAACATCTTGTAAGGTTTTCACCTTTCTATAGATTTTAGGAATAGGCTCAAAGAAATCTACTGCGTGATTGATTGTCATATCAAGAACATCAGAAATAGATTTCCCCTTATAGCGTATCTCTAAAGTTTCTCTGTTAAATCTTCTCCCATTACAGGTTTCACAATGAACGTGCACGTCGGGTAAGAAGTTCATTTCAATAACGCGCATTCCACCACCTTCACAGGTTTCGCATCTCCCACCTTTTACATTAAAAGAGAATCTACCCGGTTTGTATGCTCTAATTTTAGCTTCAGGAACTTCTGAGTATATTTTTCGAATTTCACCTAATACCCCAGTATAAGTTGCGGGGTTTGAACGTGGAGTACGTCCAATTGGTGATTGGTCAATATCTATAACCTTATCAATATATTCTAAACCTGTAATGCCCTTGTAAGGCATAGGTTTCTTTAGTGCTCTAAAGAAATAGGTGTTTAGAATAGGGTATAAGGTTTCATTAATTAATGTAGACTTACCACTACCCGAAACTCCAGTTACACAGACAAGTTTCCCTAGAGGAAGGATAAGGTCAACATTCTTTAAGTTATTACCTGTAGCTCCCGAAAGGTGAATTTTATTTCCATTTCCTTCTCTACGAACTTCGGGTACGCTCAATTCTTTTTCACCATTTAAATACTGTGTAGTAAGTGTGTGCGATTTTAGAATTTCCTCTGGAGTACCTTCACAAACGATCTCTCCTCCATACTTTCCTGCTCCAGGACCTATATCAAGAACGTGATCTGCACACTCAATCATTTCTTTATCGTGCTCAACAACCAAAACGGAGTTACCAATATCTCGCAAGTTTTGAAGTGATTTGATCAATCGTGTATTGTCTCTTTGATGTAAACCTATACTAGGTTCATCTAAAATATAAAGTACACCAACTAATTGTGAGCCAATTTGAGTTGCAAGACGTATTCTTTGTGCTTCACCACCCGACAGAGATTTTGAGCTTCTATTTAGATTTAAATAATCTAAACCTACATCTAATAGGAATTTAAGACGTGTTTTAAGCTCTTTGATGATTCCTAAGCCTATAGCTTTCTGTCTATCATCTAATTTATTTTCTAGCGTATCAAATAAAGAGTATACCTCCGAAATGTCTAAATGAGCTAAATCTGAAATGTTATGCCCATCAATTTTAAAATGTAGCGATTCTTTTTGCAATCGAAATCCTTTACATTTAGAACAACCCTTCTCGAACATATAGGTCTTAGCCCAACGTTTTAAGCTACCAGAATCTGAGTGGTAATATTGATAAGTGATAAAATTAGAGATCCCTTCAAAGTTTAGATGGTAATCTTGAGTGATTCCCATCGTTTTATTGGTGACCTTAAAAGATTCCTCAGCACCATTTAAAATAACGTCAATCGCCTTTTTAGGGATTTTATGAATTGGATCTTTTAAATCAAATTTATAACGCTTAGCAATTAGGTCTAACTGCTTGTTTATCCAAGGACTCTTTCTGTCTGAAACAGGAGCTAAACCACCTCGATCTATAGATAAGCTATGGTCAGGGAAAATTTTAGACTCATCTATTTTCATTTCAATTCCTAAACCATTACAGGTTTTACAAGCCCCTTTAGGCGAGTTAAAAGAAAAAGAGTTCGGTTCTGGGTCATCGTAAGCAATTCCACTAGTAGGACACATCAAGTTCTTACTGAAGTATCTTATCTCATCACTTTTAGGAGCATATACTTGAATGATACCTTTCCCAAACTTCAATGCAGTTTCTAGAGATTCTTTTAATCGCTTTTCTACATCATCTTTTATTTGAAGTCGATCGATTACAATCTCTATATCGTGACTTTTATAACGGTCTAATTGAAGACCTGGCATGATGTTTTGAACTTCCCCATCTACTCGAACTTTGATAAATCCTTGTTTTATAATCTGTTCGAATAAATCTCTATAGTGCCCTTTTCTAGATTTTACAACAGGAGCTAGTAATAATATTTTCTGACCTCCATAAGATTCAATAATCAAATCTTTAATTTGCTCTATTGTATAACTAATCATCTTTTCTCCTGTATTGTAGGAGTAAGCATCAGATACACGCGCGTAGAGAAGACGAAGGAAATCGTAAATTTCGGTAATTGTACCTACTGTAGAACGAGGGTTTTTACTCGTTGTTTTCTGCTCAATAGAAATTACAGGGCTTAAGCCATCAATTTTATCTACATCAGGACGTTCTAGACCACCAAGAAACTGTCTTGCATAGGCAGAAAAAGTTTCAATATACCTTCTTTGTCCTTCGGCATAAATCGTATCGAAAGCTAAAGATGATTTCCCACTACCACTTAAACCTGTAATTACTACGAGTTTTTCGCGAGGGATTTTTACATCTATGTTTTTTAGGTTGTGAACCTTTGCTCCCTGAACGTCAATATATTCTTGCGGCTTAGCCATTAACTTATATACTTTCTTTAATGAGTTGAAGCTCTTGACCTTTCTTTACCTTAATCTCTAAAGCTTCAATATTTTGCAAAATTAATTCTTCAATTTCAATTCCACTAGCATCTGCTACATTTTTAAGTAAATCTGTTTTATTTACTTTTATTTTAAGGGTGTCGTAAGTAATCGAATGACTTCTAGAATTGGAATCTAATTTTTGTACTTTATTTTCAGAGGTATAATAACCCGTTTCAGGTAGGTTTATCCAATACCCCCAACCGTCGTTATTTTCGAGGTGTGATTGTCGTAACCAAGGATTGTACTCTTTAAGAATTTTGTAATTGATATTCAGTTGTTGAGCATAATCTGCAAAATTAGTTACGCTGGTATCAAGCATAACTTTTTGAAGTGGAGGTAAAGAGTACAAATCTTTTTCTCTTACGTGGAATCCATAAGTCATCGGATGTTCAAGAATTTCTTTTATTGCACAAATTCTAAACACATAGCGAGCAGTTTCACTATTGAGTAATAAGTCATAATAATTTCCTGCTTGCTGACGAGTCATTTGTTTTTCTAAGCCCGACTTGCCCATATTGTAAGAGGCAGCAGCCAAAGTCCAAGAGCCAAACTTTTCGTAGGCTTCATTTAGATAATCACATGCTGTCTTAGTCGATTTAGCAAGATGGTATCTTTCATCAACCTCTTTGTTAATGATTAAGCCGTTTTCTTTTCCTGTAGGTTTCATTATCTGCCAAAAGCCAGTTGCGCCAGAAGGAGATACAATATTTGCAAGTCCACTTTCAGCTAGAGCTAAATATTTGAAATCACTGGGTATACCTTCCTTTTTTAGGATTGGTTCAATCAAAGGGAAATATTTGTAAGCCTTCTTAATAAAGAGGATTGTTTGAGATTGCCAGTAGGTGTTTACCAGTAATTCTCTATCAAAACGTTCTTGAATATCGTTTTGATCTAAGGGCATTTTCTCGGAGGCAAAACTAATAATTTCAGGTTGGTTTAATGCGTATATAGCATAACTCTCGTTAAACCTTGCTTGATGGCTTTCATCTTCGGGTCCATTATATACAGAGAAAACAAAACTTGCAGAAACGGCTATAAAAATAAAGAGTGCAATTTGCTTCATTAGAATGAGGTGTTTAAATCATCAAATCTTTTTCCTTCTTCATCTTTTGATGAAATAATAGGGTTTTCTATTTCCCAGTCGATACCCAATTTTGGGTCATTCCAAATTAAACAGTCTTCCGACTTTGGATTATAAACTGCATCACATTTATATTGAAAAATGGTGTCATTTTCTAATGCAACAAAACCGTGAGCAAAGCCTGCAGGAATCCACATCATGTTTGCTTTTTCGCTGCAAAGTATAAGCTTGTAGTGCTGACCATAAGTTTTGGAATTCTTTCTTAAATCGACAACAACGTCCAGCGCTTGTCCGCGAGTAACTCTTACGAGTTTTCCTTGTGCATGTGGTGCGTGCTGAAAGTGAAGCCCTCTAAGTACATTTTTATGAGAGACAGACTGGTTGTCTTGAACAAAATGAAGGTTAAGACCAAGGCTCTTAAAGGTAGTCTCATTCCAGCTTTCGTAAAAAGCGCCTCTATCGTCTTTGAATATTCTAGGTTGAAGTATTAGCAGCCCTTCAAAGCCAGTTTCTTGTACTTGCATAGTATTGAATGTAAAGAGCTAAATTAAGAATTCATCATACATTTAGAAGCGAAATCTAAGAGAGCTTTTTAACAATCAATGCTGAGTTGTTAATATTATAGATGTAAAATTGAAGATTAAAAGTTTAAAGTACTTATAAGTAGACTTAACCTCTAGCCACAATTGTATTTATTGAGCGTGAATTAGAAAGATACAGGGTCTTTTGTGAAAATCAGGTTTAGCAGTTCTTTTCCACTCTGCAATGGTCCTGGTTTTGATATGCTCAGTGCTTAAACTTATGTCACAGGCAATACACAGTTTGGTGTTGCTTTGCAGCGTTTGATAAAGCGTCTCAATCAGTTTTGTATTCCTATAAGGTGTTTCGATAAACATTTGTGTTTGATTGTGAGTCCTAGAAATTCGCTCTAAGTCTTTCAGCTTCTTTTTTACATCCGATTTATCAATGGGTAAGTAACCGTTAAAGGCAAACGATTGTCCATTCATTCCGCTCGCCATTAAGGAGAGTAGGATAGAAGAAGGTCCTACGAGTGGGATGATTTGAATGTCTTCTTTGTGAGCAAGGTTTGCTATTTCTGCACCAGGATCGGCTACGCCAGGGCAGCCAGCATCAGAGATTAAACCAATATTTTTTCCATTTCTACAGGCACTTAAAAACGCGTGAAGTTCCTGAGCTTCGGTATGTTTGTTTAAGGTGTGAAACTTTAATTCATTTTGTGGAGTTGGAATTTCCATCAACTTTAAAAAGGCGCGTGCAGTTTTGCTATTTTCAACTATAAACTCATCTAATTGATGGATGGTTTCTTTTACCGATAATGGTAAAACTTTTGCAACATCGCTTTCGCCCAATGTTGTCGGAATCATATATAGTTTTCCCTTAGACATCGAATTCTTTTTCAAGTTGAGTTTTGATGACTTCACAGGCATCATCTAATAAGTTAAAGACAGTTTCGAAACCTTGGTCGCCTCCAAAATAAGGGTCTGGTACGGCCTGGTTTTGTCTAGGATTCGATTCGTTCAGTATTAAGCGAACTTTCTTTTTATCCTCTTCGTTTTTAGCGAGCTTAAGAATGTTGGTATAGTTAGAGCTATCCATTGCGTAAATGATGTCAAAAGTCTCTAAATCGGAACTCATTAATTCTCTTGCTCTTTGATCGCCAATATTAATTCCATTAATCGTTGCAATGTGCTGCGACCTTGGATCTGGCTGATGTCCTATGTGATAAGTCGAAGTTCCAGCAGAATCTACTACAACAGGAAGGTGTTCGCATTTAGCTGCGAGTATACCTTCAGCAAGTGGTGATCTGCAGATGTTACCTAGGCAAACCATCAATATTGTCTTTTCTTTCATAAGCCAAAAAAAGCAGGAATAAATCCTGCTTTCGTATTATAGCTGTTGTAGCTCTAGCTTCTTGCTAAGGTCATCAACATAAGTTCTGAACTGTTTATCGGTATCCACTAAATTGTTAACCGTTTTACAAGCGTGAAGCACTGTAGCATGATCTTTTCCACCACACTGCGCTCCAATACTAGCTAAAGATGATTTAGTTAACTTCTTAGAGAAGAACATTGCTAGCTGACGCGCTTGAACAATTCTTCTTTTTCTTGTTTTTGAATTTAAAACCTCTAAGCTCAAGTCGAAATAATCACAAACAACTTTTTGGATATAATCGATAGAAACTTCGCGAGTCGTATTTTTCACAAAACGGTCAATCATTTCTTTAGCAAGACTCAAGTTGATGTCTCTTTTATTTAAAGAAGATTGTGCCAATAGTGAAATTAAAGCACCTTCGAGCTCACGAACATTTGACGTGATACTATAGGCAAGATATTCAATTACATCTTCTGGCATTTCAATACCATCAGTGTAAAGTTTTTTCTTTAGAATTGTAATTCTTGTCTGTAGACTTGGTGTTTGTAAATCTGCTGATAAGCCCCATTTAAAACGAGATAACAATCTTTGTTCCATTCCTTGTAAATCAACAGGGGCGCGATCTGAAGTAAGTATCAGTTGTTTCCCTTGTTGGTGAAGGTGGTTGAAAACATGGAAGAATACATCTTGAGTTTTCTCTTTTCCGGCAAAGAATTGAACGTCATCAATAATGAGAACGTCAATCATTTGGTAGAAGTGAACAAAGTCATTTCTCGTATTGTTTCTAATAGAATCTATAAACTGTTGTGTAAATTTCTCTGCAGAAACATATAAAACAGTTTTTTCAGGATAACGATCTTTAATCTCAATACCTATAGAATGAGCCAAGTGTGTTTTCCCTAATCCAACTCCACCATATAAAAGTAATGGATTGAAGGAAGTACCTCCAGGATTGTTTCCTACAGCATAGCCAGCAGCCCGAGCTAATCGATTACAATCGCCTTCAATGAAGTTCTCGAATGTGTAATTAGGATTGAGTTGAGATTCGATATTTATCTTTTTTAATCCAGGGATTACAAAAGGGTTCTTAACACCTGCTGCAGCGATTTCTACAGGAACAGCAACTTTAGGATTACTAATTGGTGGTCTATTACTACTAGGGATTTTTACGGTATAAGGATTAGTGTTTCCATATGTGTTTTCCATAACGATGGAATATACCAACTTAGCTTCCTCGCCTAATTCTCTGCCTATGGCAGTTTTTAATAATTTAACATAATGCTCTTCAATCCATTCATAGAAAAATTTACTAGGCACTTGTATGTTTAAAGTTTTACCTTTCAGCTTTACTGGGCGGATTGGTAAAAACCAGGTTTTATAACTTTGATCGGATATATTATCCTTGATGAAAGTTAAGCAACTTTCCCATACAATTTCAGGAGTGTTTTTCATTCTATTCGTATGCTGTTTTTAGGATTATACCTTTGTCAGTTTTAGGGGTTGAGTTTTACGTCTTCCGACAAGACAAATTTGTGAACAAATTAGTTAAGAAAAAAATGAAATCACTATAGGATTATAACTTTCTTTTCCCTAATTAAGAGAATTGAGTGTATTAATAAAGTTAGATACGTAATGAACTACAAACGTAGGTGTCATTACCTAGACCTGGTTTTAGTGTAAGGTCGATTCTACCTAGATATAGGCCTGCCCAGCCAACTTGGTTAATATAGGTATATTTCCCTGAGTTTGATGCTATTTCGATAGGTTTTTTTAAGAAATTATGTGTGTGTCCGCCGATGATAATGTCTATTGCTGAACAGCGTTTTGCAATGACAATATCTGACACTTTGTCGTCGTCGTATTTGAGCCCTAAATGTGAGAGGCAAATGATAAGATTACAGCCTTTATTTTCTCTTAAAAACTTAGCTTGATTTTGCGCTTCTTTAATGGGGTCGGTATACGTAGTTTTTCCATACATTTTTGGATCGACTAAGCCATTTAGTTCTATGCCTAATCCGAATACTCCAATATTAAATTTCCCTTTATTGAAAATGTGATACGGTTTTGTTAAACCTCTCATGGGTGTATTTTCAAAATTGTAATTGGCAGACAAAAGTTTGAATTGTGCATTTTTCGCCTGACGAGCTAATCCGTCGATTCCATTATCGAAATCGTGATTACCAATTGTTGCGGCATCATATTTCATGGCATTCATTAGTTTGAATTCTATTTCACCTCCGTAATAATTAAAATAAGGTGTTCCCTGAAACATATCTCCAGCATCTAATAGAAGGGTGTGCTCAACTTCAGAGCGTATTTTGTTTATCAACTTTGCTCTTTTTGCGACACCACCCATTCCTGGGTATTTAGAATGGTTAGTAGGAAATGGTTCTATATGACTATGTACATCGTTGGTGTGCATAATACATAAGTGTTCGGAATCGTTAGAAGCGATTAGCTCTGTAGGATTTATAAGTCCTACTGCACTAATACTTGCGATTTGCTGAATAAACGTCCTTCTATTACTCATAAACAAAGCGATTATCGGTAGTTGTATATAAGGTGTCTACCGTTTTACATTCTACTAAAAGTACCTCTCTAATTTTTAATCCTGTTTTTATCATTTGAAGAGAATCCGCAAAAAAGAACATTTGATCTCCCCCATTTGCTAAATAATCCGAAGTGGCAATTTTAACTGAACCATTAGAGTTAAGTGAATGTGTGAGTTGATCATTCTGAATATTCAATTCAATTCCGCTTATTGGATGTCCCTCACTTTGTTTTAAATAATTTAAAGCTTTGGTAAAACTAGAGTCTGGAATTTCAATAATTACCAATTCATTTTCAAAGGGCATAATTTGAAAAATGTTTTTTGTTGTGATATCTCCTTTGGGTAGAGTTGATCTTATTCCACCATAATTTAATAGACAGAAATCTACCTCGTATTTATCCTCTAGAGTATTTAAACAAACATCAGCCATCCAATTTGTAAGTCTGGATTCTGGTTTTGACTTTTCAAGAAAGTAAGGTGAGTAACACAGAACTTCATTCATTATACTGTCTAAGCCCAATTTATAAGGTGCGTAGATTTCAATCATTGATTTGTATGGTTTTAAAGTGGAGTCAATTGGGGTACTTGTTCCATCAATTGCGAAATTTACTTCTACTTTCTCGTTACACGAAACAATAGAAAAACATAGAACTGTGATAAGAATATGAATTCTCATAAGTATATTAAAAATTGAAATTGTGTAATAATTCTCAATGTTATGTATCCTTTGCTTAAGATTAAATAAATTCGCGTATCAATTTACAAATATGTTTACACACCAAATAAAATTTAGAGTCTTATATTCTGATACCGATAAAATGGGGTATATGTATTACGGACAGTATGCAAAATATCTCGAAATGGGTAGAGTAGAAGCATTGCGTAGTCTAGGGCTTTCATATAAATCTATGGAAGACTCCGGCGTAATGATGCCTGTACTCGATTTAAAGTTGAAGTATATAAAGCCTTTGTTTTATGATGATGAAGTCACCTTAGTAACTAAGATTCATAAAATGCCTGGTACGCGTATTTATTTTGAATACGAATTGCTAAACCCAAAAGGGCAAGTAGCAACTGTGGCAGAGACAACTTTAGTGTTTGTAGATTGTAGTACTGGTAAACCTTGTTTGATTCCAGATAATTTTAAAAGTAAAATTGAAACTTATTTCTCTTAAGATGAAAAACTTAAAAAGAACTCTTTTAAGCATTCTAATGCTTTGTTCATTGAATATGGTAGCCAAAGAAGGAATGTGGCTTCCAATGTTCTTACAACAGCTTAATGAAGCTGAAATGCAAGCTATGGGCTTGGAACTTACCGCTGAAGATATCTATTCAATTAATAACGGTAGTTTAAAAGATGCTATCGTTCATTTTGGTGGCGGATGTACAGCGGAAATTATTTCTGGCGAAGGATTGTTATTAACGAATCATCACTGTGGATACAGTCAAATACAATCGCATTCTTCTGTAGAGCACGATTACCTTAGCAATGGTTTTTGGGCTAAAGATCGTTCTGAAGAGCTAACAAATAAAGGTTTAACTGCTACTTTCATTAAGTATATGAAAGAAGTTACGGCTGATGTTTTAGCAAATGAAAATGCTGAGATGACTGAGGCTGAGCGTAGAGAAATGATTAAGGCTTTAGGTGATTCTTTAATTTCTACAGAAATTGAAGGGACGCACTACGAAGCAATGATTAAACCTTTCTTTAAAGGGAATCGCTACTTTATGTTTGTTACCGAAACGTATACAGATGTACGTTTGGTAGGTGCACCACCTTCATCAATTGGTAAATTTGGTTCGGATACCGATAACTGGATGTGGCCTCGTCATACAGGTGATTTCTCAATTTTCAGAATTTATGCAGACAAGGATAATAACCCTGCGGAGTACTCTGAGGATAATGTGCCTTACAATCCGAATCGCCATTTAACCGTTTCTACACAAGGAGTAAAGCCAGGTGATTTTACTATGGTATACGGTTTTCCAGGAAGAACAGATGAGTACCTGCCTGCAGTTGCAGTAAAGCAAATAACGCAGGTTTTAAATCCTGCCAAAATTTCTATTCGCAAAACAGCTTTGGAAATTATGGATAAAGAAATGCGTGCTTCTGATGAAGTTCGTATTAAGTATGCTTCAAAATATGCGAGTGTAGCGAACTACTACAAAAAATGGATAGGAGAGAATACGGGAATTCAGAAAACACGTGGTGTAAAACGCAAAGAAGAATTTGAAAAGGCCTTTATGGATGCCGTAAATTCTGATGAAAAATATGCCGATTATGCTGGGCTTTTATCTGTATACGATTCCCTTTATGGTGAATTAGAAGATATTGCAATGGCTAGAGATTACTTTATAGAAATCGCCTACCGTGGTGTGGCAATTGTAAATTTTGCCAATAAGGTTTCGAAGTTTGTTGAAACGGGTGAGGCAAAAGATTTAGAGCGATTTAAAAAATCAATCAATGGACATTTTAAAAATTACGATGCGCATACGGATGAATTACTGTTTGATGCCTTGTTTAAGAAGTATGCATTAGAGCAAGCAGATTCAGAGTATTTACCGACTTATTTTAAGGGTAAAACATATTCAGCTAACGAAGTGTTTTCAAAATCATATTTTGCCAGTAAGGAGAAGTTGGAAGACTTATTAAATTCATCAACTAAAAAGGTGCAAAAGAAACTGTCTAAAGATCCTGCTTTTAATGTAGCTTCTGCTCTTTACGGACATTACAGAAATGTGATTTATAGTAAATACTGGGCTTTAGAAGATGAGCTTGATGCAGTTGATAGAGAATACTTAAAAGCAATGATGGAAGTACTTCCAGATTACAGAAATTACTATCCAGATGCCAATAGTACTTTGCGTTTAACTTACGGACAAGTACAAGGTGTTTCTCCATTAGATGCTATTTCTTATGGTCACGTAACCTACTTAGAAGGGATGATGGAAAAGTATGTTCCTGGAGATTACGAATTCGATTTACCTGAAAAATTGATTGAATTATACGAGAATAAAGATTTTGGTTCATATGCCGATGATAATGGGAAGTTACCCGTATGTTTTATTGCGACCAATCATACTACAGGAGGGAATTCTGGAAGTCCTGCTTTAAATGCTAAAGGAGAGCTAATCGGATTGAACTTTGATAGAGCTTGGGAAGGAACCATGAGTGATATAAACTACGATGCTTCTCGATGTAGAAATATTATGGTTGATGCGCGATACATTTTATTCGTCATCGATAAATATGCCGATTCTGCTTATCTGTTAGATGAAATGACGATTAAGTAAATCTTAAAAAGCCTTCCCAAACGGGATGGCTTTTTTTATGGATTAAACACTATTTTTGCTGCGATGATAAATAGACGTTCAAATATTAGTGATTCGGTACGCAAGGAATTGGAGTTCGATAAGGTATTGGATCTGTTGGAGGCTTTTGCTAAAAGCACTTCCAATAAAGAGCGTATTCGAGCGTTGTCTATTTTACACAATCCCAAAGTTTTAAATTACCACCTAGACTGTCTGCAGGAATATAAATCCATTGAATCAGACACAAATTTTCCTCGATTTGAATATTTGAATTTAAATGAGGTCATAAAGTATTTGAAAATTGAAAATTCGGTACTCACCGAAGATCAGTTTTTTGATATTTACAATGCATCCAATTGGGTGAATGCACTCATTCAGTTCGTTAATAATAACGAATATGAAATCCCAACCATCCTACAATTGATAGGAGACTTGAAAAAGAGTGTCACCTTAAAGAAGCGCATCGAAAAGGTGTTTACTCCACGTAGATTCATTCGTTCAAATGCTTCGGAGATGTTGTTTGGGATACGAGAAGATATTTCTAAAAAACGTTCTCAAGTTGATAAGCACTTCCAAGAAACGATGAGTCATTATGTGCATCTAGGTTTCTTAGATGATATTAGAGAATCCTTTGCAGATGGCGTTTCGCTATTAGCCGTTTCTTCAGAATACAAGCGTAAGGTAAAAGGTCAGGTTAGAGCGCAGTCTAAAACCAAGAGCATTAGCTTTATTGAACCCGAAAAATGTATTTCTCTTAACCGAGAGTTATCACATTTATACGAAGAGGAGAAAGAAGAGGTGAGAAGAGTCCTCCAAGAGCTTACTTCTGATTTAGTAGAGCACATGGATAGAATAGAAGCCTGTTCAGTTTTAATTGAAGAGGTTGATTTCTTAAATGCTAAGTCAAAGCTATCTGACATAATGGAAGCTTCAAGACCTAAAGTCTCTCGTTCTAGAGCGATTAATATTAAAGCGGCTTTCCATCCTTTATTGCTTATTGAAAACAATAAAAAGGGTGTGGGGACTATTCCTCAAGATATTTATTTTGACGATGAGCATCGTGTAGTCGTGATTTCAGGTCCCAACGCTGGAGGGAAATCCATCACCTTAAAGACTTTTGGTTTAAATCAGTTGATGCTACAAGCGGGCTTATTTATTCCGGTACATCCAAATTCATCTATGAGTGTGTTCCACGATATTTTTACTGATATCGGCGATAATCAATCCATAGAGAATGAGTTAAGTACCTATTCCTATCGCTTAACTCGTATGAAAGAGATTCTGGCTAAAGCTGGGAAGTCTTCGTTTATCTTAATCGATGAATTTGGTTCGGGGTCTGATCCGGCTTTAGGTGGAGAGTTGGCAGGCGTATTTTTTCAAGAGATTGTAAAGAGTGGTGCTTACGGAGTTTTAACAACGCATTATGGGAATATAAAAGTTCTAGCCGATCAAACGGAGTTTGCAGAAAATGCCTGTATGCTTTTTGATGATGAAGAGTTGAATCCCTTATATAAGTTAAAAGTTGGTCAGCCTGGGAGTTCGTATACTTTTGAAGTAGCTCGAAATGTAGGTTTACCCAAAGACTTAATTGAAAAGGCACGAGCTGGACTAAAACAAGGTACTGTGCGATTTGAAGATACCATTCACCATTACCAGCGCTTAACAACTGAACTTCAGTTTGCTCAAGAGGAGTTGCGCAAACAAGAATCGGTTGTCGATTCTCAGCGGAAAGAATATGACAAGAAACTTAAGTCTGTTGAAGAAAAACTAGAATCTCAACGCTTTACGATGGAGTTTGAGTCTAAGTATCTGCAATTGGGGAAGCGCATAAATAAGTTGATAGAACTGTACCGAGATGGTACGGCTATGAAATCTATTCTTCCACGATTAAAAAAAATCCTTGAATTAGAAGCGAATAGAAAGGAAGAGAAAGTCGAAGATCCGAAGTTGGTGCAGAAACGCAAGAAGCGTACTAAAGAGACTTTTAAAATAGGACAAGAAGTCCGCATTGAAGGAACCAATCAGCAAGGAGAAATATTAGAGTTGAAATCTAATTCTGCCTTACTCCAAATCGGCTTTGCCAAAATGGAAGTAAAGTTTGAAAGATTGGAAATAGTGAAAAGTACAAAGTAGTAGGTATAAGGTATCTGGTCAGATAAACTGATGTAAAAATCGTTGTACTTAGTACTATGTACCTAATACATAACTTATCTTTGCCCAAAATTAGAATACACCATGAGAAAACAAATAGTTGCAGGAAATTGGAAGATGAATAAAAGTCTTCAAGAAGGAAAGGAACTTTGTTCTTCAATCATCAGTCTTTTAGGAGAATCTACTAGAGAAGTGATCATTGGAGCTCCGTATATACATTTAGCTTCTTTAGCTGAACTTACAAAAGGTACTGCTGTTAAGATTGCGGCTCAAAATTGTCATCAAGAAATATCGGGAGCTTATACAGGAGAGGTTTCTGCGGTTATGTTAGCCGATTTAGGTTTGGATTATGTTATTCTAGGTCATTCAGAACGCAGAGCTTATAATGCAGAGGATAATGCTTTATTGGCTAAAAAAGTGGATGCTGCTCTGTCTCAAAACTTAAAAGTTATTTACTGTTGTGGCGAAACTTTAGAAGAGCGTAAGTCGGGTGTTCACTTTGATTTGGTGGCAAACCAAATTAAAGAAGGAGTCTTCCATTTGGATGCTGAAGCGATGAAAAATATTGTAATTGCCTATGAGCCTGTTTGGGCTATAGGAACTGGAGAAACAGCAACAAGTGCTCAGGCACAAGAAATGCACGCTCATATCCGTACAGTTCTTACTGATAAATACGGCGTTGAGGTAGCAGAGAGCACTTCTATACTTTATGGCGGTTCTTGTAAGCCATCGAATGCTGAGGACTTGTTTTCTCAAGCCGATGTGGATGGTGGGCTAATAGGTGGAGCTTCTCTAAAAGTAGAAGATTTCATTTCAATCATAAAAGCGTAAGTCATGAATTATATTGAAGTTTATTTTAGGATCAAAGCATTAGAGTCGGCAGAGATTAATGCCGAAATGGCAAGAGAGATTTTAGTAGCTGAGTTGGGTGCTCTAAATTTTGAAAGCTTTGTGAATACTGAAGATGGACTTCAAGCGTATGTACAAGAAGGAGATTTTGATGAACAAGAAGTCAGAGCGCTGTATATTTTAGAAAACCCGGATTTTGTTATTGAAATGGAAGTTAAAACCATTGAGCAACAAAATTGGAATGCAGAATGGGAGAAAAGTTTTGATCCTATAGAAGTAGAGGGTAGGTGTGTAGTAAGAGCTCCTTTTCACGAAGAAAAAGAGGTAGAATTCGATATAGTGATAGAACCTAAAATGTCTTTTGGTACGGGTCATCACGAAACAACACACCAAATGATAGCACAGCTATTGAATATGGATATTAGTGGTAAACGCGTTCTGGATATGGGTTGTGGTACTGGAATATTAGCCATTCTAGCTTGTATGAAAGGAGCAAGTTCAATTACCGGAATTGATATTGACGAGTGGGCTTACGAAAATACATTAGAGAATGTTCGCAAGAACAAGTGTTCTCATATTATTGTGAAGCAAGGTGGTGCAGAGCTTTTAAAGAATTGTTCTTACGATGTGATTCTTGCAAACATCAACCGCAACATTCTGTTGAACGATATGGAGGCATATACCAAAACGATGAAAACAGGTTCTCAAATTACCTTTAGCGGTTTCTATACTTCCGACATCTCTCATATAGACGAGAAAGCACGTTCTCTGGGCTTGCGTTTACTTCGTCAAAGTGAAAAGAATAATTGGGCTGCTCTTGTGTACCAAATGGGGTAAGTTGATTTGATAATTTGAAGATGAGTTAATTTGAAAATGTCATTACTTCCACGATAACGATCTCAATTTTATGAATTAGATATTTTCTACTCAACATTCAACACTTATAACTCAAAACTAGTTTTTCATTCCTGAGCACAATTTTTGCCAGCCAAATCATTTTCAGTTTATTTGTAATCCTATAAATTGTACAATCAAGAATGAAACTTCGTCTTCTAGGCTTTCTCGCTATATTTTGCTCTGGGTTGCTTTATGCTCAGGAGGATTGGAGTAGAAAAGAATTTGTAGCTGAGCTTCGAGAAGACATCAAGGACAATGTATATGCCCAGCACAAACGTGCAGGAAATCAATTTATAAGATATTTCAACGGTTCTAGTTTCGACGAAGGGCAAGAAGAATATATCTATCGTTTGGTGAATCAGTTACGCAGAAAGCGTTTTAACGATGCAGCCGATTTCTACGAACTCTTTCGTTTGTTAAATCATTATGGTGCTGGAGAGCTCAATGATGAGAGTTTAGATAATTTCTTAGCTTCTTCAGTAGAATATGTGTCAACTTTAAAACACAAAACAGCTAAGTCGTATGTAAAGTATTGTTCGCAGGCTTTAGTCGATAGTGTTTTGCATTCAGGACAAACTTTTCAATGGAAATTGGGAGAAGGTGATATTTTCTTCACTTATGATTCGGTTCCAAAAATCTCGGCAGAATATATAAAGTTATACTGTGCTTCTCATACTGACACTATTGCTGTAGAAATGACGCAGGGTTATGTGGATTTACTAGGACACAAATGGTACGGAAAAGGTGGGCGATGCGATTGGACAAAACATAAGATCCCCGAAGATTCTATTTGGGTGGAGCTCAATTCTTATGAAGTCGATTTCAGAAAGAATTATTTTGAAGCTCAAAATGCTGAATTATTGGGTCGTTTAGACCACGATGAAGAAGCTTTACTGGGACGTTATTTTGATGGTTTAAGTGCTAATCCAGATCGTAAAGGGGCTATTTACCCAGGATTTATTTCGAAAAAAGATTCTCTCAATTTCTACAATATCTTTAAGGATATTGATGCACAAGGAAGTCTGGAGATAAGAGGGAAGCGAATGTTTTTGTTTGGGAAGGCTGATCAAGATATTCAATTGACTTTCTTTGAGAATGACATCCCGTTTATAGAAACTCGAGCCAAGCGTTTCAGAATGGAAGATGCGCGTATTTATGCGCAGGATGTAAAAGTTAATCTTTCTTGGAATTCAGACTCCATTACGCATCCTCAATTAAAATTACTTTACGTAGATTCTGCTCAGTCTTTAAGTTTTGAACGTGTAAAAAAGAATATAGGTCTAAGTCCAATTAGATCTTCATATCATAAGCTCGATTGCTATTTCGATAGAATGGAGTGGAAGAAGGATTCTACCGCATTGTTTTTTTCTAATGATAGAGATCCTGCTCGAAATCCAGCCTTATTAGAGTCCTATAACTTTTACAATGAATCTAGGTATCAAGATATAGCTACGATGGCAAAGCGTCATCCAGCCTTTATTTTGCGTACGATGAGTAGAGATTTTAAAGGACAGAAGACGTTTTTGTTAAGTGAAGTCGCTAAGTATTACAGTTATTCTATTGTTGACGCACAAACGTTAATGACCGATTTTACAGTTTTAGGTTTTGTTGACTTTGATGCTGACAAAGAACTTGTGCATATCAATGATAAATTATATCACTTTTTAGATGCTCGCTTAGGTAAGCGAGATTACGATGGATTAAGAATGGTTTCTAGATCTGAGGCTAAGCCATACGCACGTATGAATTTAGAGTCTGGAGACCTTGCTGTTTCTGGTGTGAATGTGGTGGAATTGTCCGATTCTAATAAGGTTGCAGTATTTCCTTACGATGGAGAGATCGTTGTACACCAGAATAGAGATTTCACTTTTGATGGAATAGTACAAACAGGACATTTTGGGCTCTTCGGAAAGCAAATGGATTTCGTGTATGATCCTTTTGAAGTTGAATTGAATAAAATTGATTCTCTGCAATATTCTATTCCATCAGGATTTGTAGATAAACAAGGCTTCCCAGTAGATTGGACAGTGAAAACGGTTATCTCTGATATTGTCGGGAAGCTCTATGTAGATGCGCCGAAGAATAAATCTGGACTCGAAGACAAATCAGATTTCCCTAAACTTCATAGTTATGAAGACTCTTATATCTACTACGATAGAATTAAAAAGGGTGTTTATAAAAAGGACCTTTTCTCTTTTAAAACCGATCCATTTGAGTTGGATTCTTTACTTCAAATAAGTACAGAAAACCTTGAGTTCCCTGGAAATCTAAATGCACCGACCATCTTTCCCTTCTTTAGAGATACCATGCGTTTGAATGATAATTTGGAATTGAGTTTTACGCACGATATAGAAAATAGGTATCCTGCTTACGAAGGTAGAGGTGAGTTTACCAATCACTTGTATTTGGATAATAAAGGTTTGAGTGGAGAGGGGACGATTTATTATTTAAATTCTGTTACTACAACAGATTCAATTTATTTCTATCCTTACAGAGCTTTAGCTCATGCTGATTCTCATCATATTTATGAGCAGAATGCACCAACCGATTGTCCAGAGGTACATGTTGAAGATGCGAGTATTGATTGGCGCGCTTTTGCCGATCAGATGGAATCTGAAAATAGAGACTATTTCTATACTGCTTATCAGGAGAAGTATGAGTTTGATGGATCTATGGTCATAAGTCCAAAAGTGCTTACAGCCTCTGGAGAACTCTATTATGATAAGGCTATTTCTGTTTCCAAAGAATTTATTCTCCAAAGTAGAGATTTCACTGCCGACCATTCTCAGTTCAATTTATTTGATGAAGTTGGCGGAAATAAGATTGTCATGGGTAAGCAACTGTATTCAGCCATGAGTTTTGAAGATGATTTTGGTTCTTTCGAAACGCTAAGCGATTCTGCTAGTTTTGAACTCCGCAAAAATAAATACCATCTGTATTTCGAATTGATGGAATGGGATAGAGCAAATCAATCGATGATTTTTTCTCAGTTTGGCGATGAAGATGCTTGGTTGGTTTCGGTAGATAAATATCAAGACTCACTGCAGTTTTATGCCTCTGATGCTACCTACGATTTAAGAAATTATGAATTAGATGTTAATGGAGTATCTGAGATTCTTATGCCTCCAGTTACCATTGAGCCCGATTCATCGCATATTCGAATTCTTGCAAATGGGAAGATGGAACGACTTCACAATGCATATATGTGGGTAGATACTGAAACTATTACTGAGTATGATTTTTACAATGCAGAATTGGATATTCATAGTGGCGGTAGATTCACAGGGGCTGCTACTTTCGATTATATCGATTTAGAAGGTGAGATTCAGCCGATTCATTTTTCTTCTCTAGAAAAGAAAGATGGTATAGTGAAAGGTGTAGCCTATATAGAGGAAGAGGATAACTTCCATTTAGATCCTTATTTTGGTTTTAAGGGAAAGGTGCTTTTGGACAGTTCTAAGGACTTTTTAACCTTTGACGGAGCTACGCGTATTCATTTGGCTTGTGATAGGTTAAACCGCGCATGGATACCTTTTAAAGATGAAGTAGACCCTGAAGATGTGTTCATCGATTTGAATCCCGAAGTACGTTTAACGGATCGTCAGCAATGGCATGCAGGTATTATGATTAGTCATGGACCAACCGTTTGTTATCCAGCTTTCTTAAGTAGCCCTAAGCGTGTAAACGATTACGAGGTTTTAGGAGTGGATGGTTTTGTGCATTTTGATGATGGCGATTGGGAGTATGTGGTAGGTTCTGAGCAGAAGATTGCTGATAGAAAAGCAGCAGGGAATATAGCAATCTATAATCCTGAAGAATGTACACTTTACGCAGAAGGAAAATTAAACTTAGGTGAAGATGCTGGTTTATTAGAAATAGAAGCTTTTGGTTCTTTATTCTCCGATTTTACAGAGCAGACTATTGGTGGTAAAGTTGATCTAAGCTTCGACTTTTTGATGCACAGAAAAGTAGCTAAGATGATTGCTAAAGCATTGAAGAAATCATCTTTAGAAGAAAAGGTGGATGAATCCTCTGCATTGCATCAAAGATTACTTGAAGAACAATTAGGAAAACGAAAGCTTAGAAAATACAATCGTAAAAAGAGAAAAGGCAGAAGATTCTTACCAGATGAATTGGAGCACACATTCTATTTTCCTCAATTGCGTTTAGACTGGAATAAAAAATCAGCTTCGTTTATATCACCTAAAATAGTATCGCTTAGCAATATTAACGGTCGTAAAGTTGATAGAATGGTGCCTGGTGTAGTGGAAGTACGCCCGCACTCTTTGGGAGATGAAATCAATATTTATATTCAAATTACCTCTGATAAATATTATTTTATCAATTATCGTAGAGGTGTAATGAGTATCATCAGTTCTGATAAAGAGTTCAATAATTTAATTGCGACCTCTCCAAGAAGATTGTCTAATCGATCTGGAAATAGCGAAACAGGTTCATTCCGCTATCAACTAGGTGGTTTAAAGCAAATGCAAAAGTTTCTGACTAGGGTTGTTTGGGAGTAATGCAGTAGCAAATTCGGTATTAGAATCAAGTTTACTTTATCTATTATTACCTTAGTGTAATATAGTAAGTTGGTATTTTAGTACTAAGTACTAGGTATCAAGTACAAAGTATTTTATTTCACCATTCACTATTTACGTTTTCCGTCTAACATTTTCTGATTAAACAATGCGTGCATTGAATATATTTTTGTATACTTGTGCTGTTCAACAAAATGTATGCAACGAATATGAAAGGAGGCGCTTTTATTTACGAGAAGACATCTATTAAGGATGTTTTTGTACCAGAAGACTTTAACGAGGAACAGTTGATGATTAAAGAGATGATCATTGATTTTGTTCAACAGGAAGTTGAACCTAATTTAGAAAAACTCGATTCCATGACAGATAAGTCTTTGATGCCATCGGTATTGAAAAAGTCGGGACAATTGGGAATGATGGGAGTGAATATCTCGGAAGAATTAGGAGGTATGGACTTAGATATGGTCACTACACTTATATTCGGAGAGACTACAGCGCATGGACATGCATTTGCAACAGCTATTGGTGCTCATACTTCTATTGGTTCTTTACCAATTGTATATTATGGAACTGATGAGCAGAAATCAAAATACCTTCCTGGATTAGCGAGTGGAGAGCTAATGGCATCCTACTGTTTAACGGAACCTGATGCAGGTTCTGATGCCAATTCAGGTAAAACAAAAGCACTACTTAACGAGGCTGGAACTCACTATGTAATTAATGGACAAAAGATGTGGATTACCAATGGTGGTTTTGCAGACATCTTTATTGTTTTTGCTAAGATTGATGATGATAAAAATCTTTCTGCTTTTATTGTTGAGAAAGCATTTGGAGGAATCACTTTAGGGGAAGAGGAAAAGAAGATGGGAATCAAAGGTTCTTCGACCATACAAGTCTTCTTTAACGATTGCGAAGTGCCAAAAGAAAACCTTTTAGGAGCGCGTCAAGGTGGATTTAAAATTGCCTTAAACATTCTTAACTCTGGAAGAATTAAGATTGGTGCAAGTGCTGTAGGAGGTTCAAAAGTTGCTATTGGCAAGTCTGTTCAATATGCAAATGAACGCAAGCAGTTTGGGAAGTCAATTTCTGATTTCGGTGCTATACAACACAAACTAGCGGAAATGACTGTAAAGGCTTTCGCTACAGAATCGGCTACTTACCGCATTGGTAATTTAATCGACGAAAAATACAAAGCTTTAAAAGCTGATGGTGCTTCTCAAAACGAAGCTAAAGTTAACGCTATTCGCGAGTATGCTATAGAATGTTCTATTGCTAAAGTATACGGATCAGATGTACTTTGTTATGTAACTGATGAAGCAATTCAGATTCACGGTGGAATGGGCTATGCCATGGAAACAGGTGTAGAGCGTGGTTATAGAGATGCGCGTATCACCAAGATTTACGAGGGTACAAACGAAGTGAACCGCTTGTTGATTGTGGGTGAGCTGATGAAAAGAGCTTTCCAAACAAAAGAGATCGCGGTTTTACCAGCAATGAAAAAAGCGCCCTTAAAGGCGGCGGCTTCTTTGTTGAATTGTGCTTCTAAATCGATTGATAAACGCATCGAAAACTTAAAACAATTGTTCTTATTATTAACGGGGAGTGCTGGGAATAAGTTAAAGAAAGACTTAATCGATCAGCAAGAAATGGTGATGAACCTTTCTGATATTCTTACAGAGATATTTGTGCTAGAGTCAACTTTCTTAAGAGCCGAAAAAGCCAAAGAGAATAAGAATGATAAGGCGGAAATCTTCGCTAAGATTACAGAAGTTCAAGCTTACGATGCTTTCGAAAGCGTACGAAAATCAGCTAGGGAAGTGATTAACGCTTATACTACAGGACTAGAAAATAAAATGATGAAGAAATTCCTCAACAATTTAGTACCTGATTATAATATCAATGCCAAAGAAAATAGAAGAGAGATTGCTATGCATTTAATAGCCGAAAACGACTATTCGCTTAGTTAGACTCCTCGATTTCCAACAGCATTTTATCAAGAGTTTTAGAAGTAGATTTTGGAACCGCGTTGATTACTTCGTAGAAGTGTTTAACTTTAATCGGATCTAAATCTTCTAACATAGCATTGTTAAGTCGGAAAACGGATTTTATGGAAACCTTGCGTTTGTCTTGTCCTTTTTCTGTTAGCTTAACCAATACTTTACGTTTGTCGCGAGCATCGGGAACGCGTTCAACTAAACCGTCTTTCTCCATCGATTTAAGAATACGAGAAAGGCTGTTAGGCTCCATTCCCATACGAGGTGCAATTTTGGTAACTGGTGTACCTTCTTCCTCGTAAATAGCAATAAGCGTAAAGCCTACAGATAAAGTGATGTCGTGTGCTGTTGCAACTTGGTTAAACATTCGAGACATCTCGAACCAAGCAGAGCGTACTTTGTGAACAATGATTTGTTCGGCATATAATTCGTAGTCATCCATGCGGCTAAAATACAATGCGTGGTTAGATAAAAAAGAAAAAAAGAAGATTTTTTTAAGATGAGTAAAAAAAACATAGTATTTATTGATGGTTGTAGAACACCATTTTTAAAGTCGGGTACCGATTACCTTAACTTGATGTCTTACGAATTAGGTCAATTCGCCATTAAAGGATTAATCCAAAAAACGGGTATCGATCCTAAGGAAGTTGACCAAGTAATTATGGGTACGGTAATTTCCAATGTACAAACGTCTAATGTAGCTAGAGAAGCTGCTTTAGGTGCAGGGATTCCTAATAAAGCCCATTGTCAAACAGTTACTCAGGCTTGTATATCTGCCAACAGAGCAATCTGTAATGGCGTAAACGAAATTTTAGTGGGTAATGCTGATGTGGTGATTGCAGGTGGTGTAGAGAACACTTCTGATACGCCAATTGGTTTTCCTAAAAAGATGCGTAACAAATTGTTTGGTGCTCAAAAATTAAGAGGCATAGGCGATACTTTGAAATTTGTGTTTTCTCTTCGCCCTTCAGATTTTATTCCTGTTCGTCCTGCTGTTGCAGAATATATGACGGGTAGAACCATGGGGCAAGATTGTGATATTATGGCAGCTCGGTATGGTGTTACACGCGAAGAGCAAGATGACTTTGCTTTCCGTTCGCATCAATTGGCTGGTAAAGCTCAAGATGAAGGTTTACTTAAAGCTGAAATGTGTGAAGTAACTTTGGAGCCTAAATTCAAAGCTATATCAATTGATAACGGTGTTCGTCCGAATGCTAAAAGAGAGAAATTAGCAAAATTAAGAGCTGCTTTCGATAAGAAACACGGAACATTAACTGCTGCAAATTCATCATTCTTAACCGATGGTGGTGCTGCTTCCTTAATCATGACCGAAGATAAGGCCAAGGAATTAGGCTTGACTCCAAAGTCGAGAATTGTGGAATATGTATTTACAGGGCAAGATGTAGAAGATGAATTGCTTTTAGGTCCTGCTTATGCCATTTCTCAAGTCTTAGAAAAAGCAGGATTGACTTTAGATCAAATGGATGTTATTGAGTTACACGAAGCTTTTGCTGGACAAGTAATTACCAATATCAAATGTTTAGCATCTGATGAATTTGCTAAAGAGAAGTTGGGTAGAGATAAAGCAGTTGGTATTATCGATGAGTCTAAATTGAACAATTGGGGTGGCTCACTTTCTATAGGACATCCTTTTGGAGCAACAGGTTCTCGATTGATTACTACAGCTTCAAACAGATTACACAAAGAAGGTGGTAAATACGCTATCCTTGCGGCATGTGCTGCTGGTGCTCACGGGCATGCTATGATAATTGAAAAACACGAAGCCTAAGATGGTAGAGAATTATATAAAAAGAGAACTAAGTAAGGGAGTTGCTTTTCTCTATTTAGATCAAAAAGATTCAAAAGTAAATGTGGTTTCGCCTACACTGATTGATGTGTTTGAGCAAATTATAGATGAGATTCTAGCTGATGATGCTATTAAAGCAGCTGTATTTATTTCTGCTAAAAAAGACTTTATCGCTGGCGCGGATATTCAATCTTTTAAAGCCGATAAAGTAGGCGATTTTCAGCCTATTTCTCGAAAAGGTCACGACTTGCTAGCTAAATTAGAGAATTCACCAAAACCTTTCGTAGCTGCCATTCACGGTACTGCTTACGGTTTAGGAGTAGAATTACCTTTGGCTTGTGCCGCTCGTGTAGCTACCAATCACCGCAGTACAAAATTAGCTTTACCAGAAGTGAAGTTAGGATTACTTCCTGGTGGTGGTGGTACGCAACGTTTACCACGTTTGGTAGGTTTGCAAGCTAGTTTAGATATGATGCTTACCGGAAAGAACATCTTTGCTCATAAGGCTAAAAAGATAGGCTTAGTAGATGAGTTGGTTCATCCTTCAAAATTGAAAGTAGCTGCCGAAAAATTAGCATTGAAATTGGTGGAAAAGCCAATCAAACGCAAACGTAAAGTTTCAGTTTTAAATAAATTTCTAGATCATACTACTGTTGGACGTTCTATCGTTTATAAGGAAGCGCGTAAGAAAGTACTGCGTCAGACTTTAGGTAATTATCCTGCGCCAATGGAGATTATCAACTGTATTGAAACAGGCTTGAAAAAAGGGGAAAAGGCAGGTTACGAGGCGGAGGTTATTAAGTTCGAAGAATTGATGATTGGTACCGTTTCTAAAGAATTGAGAAATCTATTCTTTGCCATGACAGATAAAAAGAAGAATCCTTGGGATGCGCATACCGATACTTTGAGAACTTTAGGTTTGTTGGGTGCTGGATTTATGGGTTCTGGAATCGCTGAGGTTACCTTAGATAAGGGAATAGACATCGTATTGAAAGATATCAATCCAGATACCATCCAAACGGCTAAAAAGGCGCTCTGGAAGAGTTTAAGTAAAAAAGTTAAGCGCAAGTCTTTATCTAAGGTAGATGCGAAGAATGCCATTGCTGCCGTTAAAGGGCAATTGGATTATACCGATTTCGATAAGGTGGATGTTTTGGTGGAAGCTGTATTCGAGGATATGAGTATGAAGCAAAAGATTCTTGCCGAAGTAGAAAAGTATACCAAAGAGGATTTCATCTTCGCAACCAATACTTCAGCTTTATCTATCGAAGAAATTGGGGAATTTGCCAAATATCCAGAAAATGTAATCGGCTTACATTATTTCTCACCTGTTTCAAAAATGCCATTATTGGAGATTGTAAAAACGCCTCAAACTTCCGATAGAGCGATTGCAACTTGTTACGACTTAGGTTTAAAACAAGGTAAAACCAATATTGTGGTAAATAACGGTCCTGGATTTTATGTAAATAGAATTTTGGCTCCTTACCTAAACGAAGCAATGTTATTATTGCAAGAAGGTGGCGATATCATTGCCATCGACAAATCGATGAAGCAATATGGTTTCCCTGTGGGTCCTTTTGCCTTAATGGACGAAGTAGGTATTGATGTAGGTGCACATGTAATGACGGGCGATCTTGCTGAGATGTTCAAAAAGCGTGATGGTGCTATTATGAGCGACGGTCTTTTATTGATGAATGAAGCCGGCTATAAAGGGAGAAAGAATCAGAAAGGTTATTTAGCCTATGATAAGAAAGGAAAGAAGATTCGTGGTAAAGCCGATGCTTCTGTGTATGGCTTCTTTGGAAATCCTGCTAAGAAGAAATTGGATACTACCGAAGTGCAATTGCGTACCACTTTATTAATGGTTGGCGAGGCCGTTCTTTGTTTGCAAGAAGGAATTATTGAGTCTGTTCAAGATGGAGACTTGGGTGCTATATTTGGTTTAGGATTCTGTCCGTTTACAGGCGGTCCTTTCCGTTATATAGATCAAGTAGGAGCAGACTTTGTTGTGAAAGAATTAGAGCGACTAAGAGCTGCTTACGGTGAGCGTTTTCAAGCTTGTGACTTATTAAAAGAGTACGCTGCTTCTGGAAAGAAGTTTTATGAATAGAGTAGTAGGTACAAAGTATCAAGTACTGAGTTTGTGAAAAAATCCCCTTTCGGTTTCGTAAGGGGATTTTTTTGTTTCTAAAAGGTGGCCTCAACCTGAAAGCTCAACAACTCCTTAGAAATAGGATGTTCAAACTCTACCGATTCGGCGTGGAGGTGTAGTCGGTTTGATTTTGTCCCGTACAAATCATCACCAATAATAGGAATATTCAGTCCAGTAGAATGAGCTGAGTGTACGCGCAATTGATGTGTGCGCCCAGTAATAGGGTAAAAGTGAATTTTAGTTTGATTGTCTTTGCGTCCAATAACTTCCCATTTGGTGCGTGCAGATTTACCATGTTCATAGCAAACCAACTGGCGGGGTCTGTCGTCTATATCGAGTCTTAATGGCAGATCAATAATCCCTTCATCCTCTTTTACCAATCCATCTAACAGTGCTACATATCGTTTTTTTACGGTACGCTTAATGAATTGTCTTTGAAGGTTTTTGTGAGTGTCTTTGGTTTTTGCAATCAGCATGAGTCCAGAAGTCGACATGTCTAATCGGTGAACGATTAAAGGTCCAGTAGCTTTTGGGAACTGTATTTTCATGCGTTGATAAACTGAATCTTGAATCATTTTCCCCGGAACGGATAAAAACTCAGCGGGTTTATTGATCACTAATAGTTCCTCATCTTCATAAATGATGTCGATGCTTTTACCTTCTGCTGGATTATTTAAAAGTGGATTTTCATCAACTTCCATTCCTTGTAGCATATGCCCCAAAATAGGTTGGCATTTCCCTTGACAAGCAGGGTAGTACTGTCCGTGTTTTCTGATAGCAGATTTTGGTGATTCTCCCCACCAAAACTCAGCCATAGCCAAAGGTTTTAGTTGGTTTTCAAAAGCGTATTGTAATAATTTAGGGGCAGCACATTCTCCAGCGGCGGCGGGAGGTGTTAGTTGCGGAGTTTCGCTAAATATGTTACACAAACTTTTTTTATTACCATTAATATCCAAAAAATGGTACTGGTCGAACAATTGTTGCTGTAAAGATCCTGAAAGTTCCTTGCGCTTATTTTTTAAATAATCAATCTCTGATGTATAGATATCTTGTTTTTCCTGAGCTTCATTAATCTTTTCTTTAGCTAGCCTTTTTAAGGCTTCAAGCTGAAGTTTTTCTCGAACACTTACTTTACTCAACTGCTCAATTAAAGAATGGTATTCTTCAGTATTAAGTTCCTTTTCGGCTTTCAGTCGTTGTTCCTTACGGACTTTCCTATTCGCTCTTATTAGGATTCTTTGTTCTTCAATATTATTTAAAGATTGATCTGTCTCGGCTTTAAGAAATTTTTGAGCTTCTACGAGTTTAGGTTTTTTCTCTAGAGCCCTAACTTGTTCATGTATGCTACTAAGTTCTATTTGTCCTTGCTTGAAAAAGCCCTCTTCTGTTAGCATATCAAAAATAGGAGGTACAAATTTTGAATGGTGATTCGCTCCTGCAAGTTTTCCGGAAAAAGCAGCTAAGTATCCAATTTCTCCTTCTTTGTTCTGAACCAATAATACGCCAAACATCTTCCCGTTAGAATCTTCATCCGCTTTGTTTAATCCGAAATTGTGCTTCCAGTCTTTTTGGTTTTCAAGATGATTTTGTAGTTCCTTGCAAGCTAATAAGCATAGTGGATGGGGCTCGTAATAAAATGGGAAAGTAAATCGCTTAGGCAATTCATAAGAATCAATGGATTCTTTAAATGATATAAAGTAGTCTTGTTGCACAAGCATTTCTATTGAGTGGTTTTATATGGTGCAAAAATACAATTTATTAAAAATGAACAAAGCCCCTAAATTGAGGCTTTGTCATTCTTTTAAAGTAATAGATAAACATCAAGTTTGAAGTACACCTACATTATAAGCTTCTTTAATAGGAGCGTGGTTAGCCATTTCAATTCCCATAGAAATAACTTTACGAGTTTCTAATGGATCGATGATACTATCTACCCACAAGCGCGAAGCTGCGTAATAAGGGCTCATTTGCTTATTGTATCTATCGGTAATGGTCTTTAGTAATTCTGCTTCTTTTTCAGGAGAGATTTCTTCGCCTTTAGCTTTTAAGCTTGCTTTTTGAATTTGCAATAAAACTTTTGCAGCTTGAGCTCCACCCATCACAGCAATTTGTGCTGTTGGCCATGCAACAATCAAACGTGGGTCATAAGCTTTACCACACATGGCGTAATTACCAGCCCCGAATGAGTTCCCCGTAATGATTGTAAATTTAGGAACTACAGAATTTGCCATAGCATTCACCAACTTAGCACCATCTTTAATTATACCACCGTGTTCAGAACGCGATCCTACCATAAATCCGGTAACATCTTGTAGGAAAACCAAAGGAATCTTCTTTTGGTTGCAATTCATGATAAATCGAGCAGCTTTGTCAGCAGAATCAGAATAGATAACACCACCAAATTGCATTTCACCCTTTTTAGACTTTATAACTTGTCTTTCGTTGGCGACTATACCTACTGCCCATCCATCCACACGAGCGTGACCACAGATGATGCTTTGTCCAAAACCTTCTTTGTATTCTTCAAATTCAGAATTATCGACTAAGCGTGAAATTAGCTCACGAACCTTATAAGGCTTGTCTCTCTTTTCAGGAATGATTCCGTAAATTTCTTCTGGATTATCTTTAGGCTCAGCTGGATCTGCACGGTTAAATCCTGCAGATTCTCCATCACCAATCTTATCCATAATCTTACGAATACGGTCTAAACAATCTTTATCGTCTTTAGCTTTATAGTCGGTAACACCTGAAATTTCGCAGTGGGTTGTAGCTCCACCTAAAGTTTCATTGTCAATTTCTTCGCCAATGGCCGCTTTTACTAAATACGAACCGGCTAGGAAGATAGATCCAGTTTTATCAACGATAAGTGAGTCATCACTCATGATTGGCAAATAAGCACCACCCGCAACACAAGAACCCATGACTGCAGAAATCTGTGTGATTCCCATAGATGACATACGTGCATTGTTGCGAAAGATTCTTCCGAAATGTTCTTTGTCAGGGAAGATTTCATCCTGTAATGGAAGGAATACACCAGCGCTATCTACCAAATAGATAACGGGTAAGCGATTCTCCATAGCAATTTCTTGCGCTCTTAAGTTCTTTTTGGCAGTAATTGGAAACCAAGCACCAGCCTTTACAGTAGCATCATTGGCAACAATCATACATTGCTTTCCGGCAACATAACCTATTCCCATTACTACACCAGCTGCAGGGCAACCACCGTATTCTTCGTACATATCGTTAGCTACAAAAGCACCCAATTCAAGGAAGTTCGATTTCTTATCTACAAGGTAGTCAATACGTTCTCTAGCCGTAAGTTTACCTTTGCTGTGTTCTTTTTCAATCTTCTTTTTCCCACCTCCCAAGCTGATTTTCACCAGCCTTCTCTTCATCTCAGCAATCTTAAGTTTGATTGCATCTTCATTCTTGTTAAAATTGATATCCATCTATAGAATTTTTAAGGAGTGTAAAGATAAGGAATTAGTATAGGGTATAAAGTATCTAGTACAAAGTATTAGATGTAATGCATCAAGGAGAAGGTATCTATTCGCTAGTATCTGTTTGTTAGTTTTATCTTCACTCTTCACTCTTCATTACTTAACGTTCACGAATTTCATTAACTTTGTATAGCATGAAATCGATACTATTCATAGTACTTCGCTTTTTTAATTCATGTTTAGCGCAAGATCAAAGCCCTAAAATCTATAGCATAATGAAAACAGATAAAGAGTGGAAAGAGTTGTTAAGTCCTGAAGCTTATCACGTGCTTAGGGAAAAAGGAACTGAGCGCCCAAATACAGGTGAGTATAATCTTCATTTTTTAGATGGCTTATATAAATGTGCTGGTTGTGGTGTTGATTTGTTTGAGTCTTCAACTAAGTTTAATTCTCATTGCGGCTGGCCTGCTTTCGACGCTTCTATCGAAGGGAAAGTAACTGAGCATAGAGATACTACCCATGGAATGATACGTGTTGAAATCCTATGTTCGAATTGCGGTGGTCATTTAGGACATGTTTTCCCTGATGGTCCTACAGAAACTGGATTGCGGTATTGTGTAAATTCACTCTCACTCGATTTCGAAGAAAAGTAAATAGTCTTTACTGTTTGCATTATACTCTATATATCTTATCCTTCGACAAGCTCAGGATGACAATAAACTTGTCAGTATGAGCCTGTCGAAGAATCACCATTCACCATTCACCATTTACGTTTTCCGTCTTACAACTTACGTTTCCTTTATTCTACCCTGAAAGGGAAGGTGTGAAGATTGACAGAGGGGGATTACGATTTTCGTTTTTTCACCTACTTAAATAGTGAAATTCATTTTTTGGGTGCTATAGAGTTAAATTAGAACTCAGCAGATTGTCATTTTTCGGTGGAATTTCGTAATTTCGCAAGCCTTAGAAGACGATATATAAACCCAATTTAAACCATCCTTCATGGCATTTGATATAGAAATGATCAAAAAGGTTTACGCTGCTTATCCAGAGCGTGTTGCTGCTGCAAGAGCAACGGTAAACAAACCTTTAACTTTAGCTGAAAAGATTTTATATACACACCTTTGGAGTGGTAATGCTACTGAGGCATACACTAGAGGTGGTTCATACGTAGATTTTGCTCCTGACCGCGTTGCGATGCAGGATGCAACAGCACAAATGGCTTTATTGCAGTTTATGCAAGCTGGAAAAGATAAAGTTGCCGTGCCATCTACAGCTCACGCTGATCACTTAATTCAAGCGAGAATCGGAGCGTCAAAAGATTTACAAGACGGTATTAATAAGAACAATGAGGTATTTAACTTCTTAAGTTCTGTTTGCGATAAATACGGTATCGGTTTCTGGAAGCCAGGTGCAGGTATCATTCACCAAGTAGTTTTAGAAAATTATGCTTTCCCTGGTGGATTGATGATTGGTACAGATTCACATACAGTAAATGCTGGTGGATTAGGTATGGTAGCTATTGGTGTTGGTGGTGCCGATGCAGTTGATGTGATGGCTGATATGCCATGGGAGTTGAAATTCCCGAAATTAATCGGTGTTAAATTAACCGGTAAATTAAGTGGCTGGACTGCTCCTAAAGATGTAATTCTTAAGTTGGCAGGTATCCTTACTGTAAAAGGTGGTACAGGTTGTATCGTTGAATATTTCGGTGAAGGTGCTGAAAGTTTATCGGCTACCGGAAAAGGAACGATTTGTAATATGGGTGCTGAAATTGGAGCTACCACTTCAACTTTTGGTTATGACGACTCTATGAGACGTTACTTAAATGCTACCGACAGAGCTGATGTAGTTGTTTTAGCTGATAAAGTAGCTGAGCACTTAACAGGTGATGCTGAGGTTTATGCAAGTCCAGAAAAGTATTTTGATCAAGTTATCGAAATCAACTTATCAGAATTAACGCCTCATATTAACGGACCTTTTACGCCAGATTTAGCAACTCCTGTTGCAGAGATGAAAGAAAAGGCAGCCGCTAACGGATGGCCTATTGAGGTAGAATGGGCATTGATTGGTTCGTGTACCAACTCTTCGTACGAAGATTTAACTCGCGCAGCTTCTATTGTAGATGATGCGGTTAATAAAGGTATTCAGCCAAAATCTATTTTAGGTATTAACCCAGGATCTGAGCAAGTTCGTTTTACGGCTAAGCGTGACGGTTTGATTGATACTTTTAACAAGTTTGAATCAACTAAAATATTCACCAATGCTTGTGGTCCTTGTATCGGACAATGGGCTAGACCAGGAGCTGAGAAGCAAGAGAAAAATACAATCGTTCACTCGTTTAACAGAAACTTTGCGAAACGTGCTGATGGAAACCCAAATACACACGCTTTTGTAACATCTCCTGAAATGGTTGCTGCAATTGCAATTTCGGGTCGTTTAGACTTCAATCCATTAACAGACACTCTTACCAACGACAAAGGTGAGCAAGTGATGTTAGCGGAACCTACAGGTTCTGAGCTTCCTTCTAATGGTTTTGCTGTTGAAGATAATGGTTACCAAGCTCCAGCAGCAGATGGTTCTGCTATTGAGGTTGCGGTAAACCCAGAATCAAAACGCTTACAGTTACTAAGTCCTTTTGCGGCTTGGGATGGTAAGAATATCTTGGGTGCTAAATTATTGATTAAGGCTGAAGGTAAATGTACTACCGATCATATTTCTATGGCGGGTCCATGGTTACAATACCGTGGTCACTTAGATAATATTTCTAACAACTGTTTAATTGGTGCTGTAAACGCTTTTGGCGGAGGTATCAACGCTGTGAAATCTCAGTTAAATAGTACGGTAGACGAAGTACCTAATGTAGCTAGAGCGTATAAAGCTGCTGGAGTTCTTTCGGTTGTTGTGGGAGATCACAATTACGGTGAAGGTTCTTCTCGTGAGCATGCTGCAATGGAGCCTCGTCACTTAGGTGTTTGTGCGGTAATCGTGAAATCTTTCGCACGTATCCACGAAACAAATCTTAAGAAACAAGGTATGTTAGGTTTGACTTTCTCTACCGAAGCTGACTATAACTTGGTTCAAGAAGCTGATACCTTCAACTTTACAGATTTAGCAGAATTTACTCCTGGAAAGCAGTTATCGCTTGACCTAGTTCACGCAGATGGCTCTACAGATTGCATCAAATTGAATCACACATACAATGCACAGCAAATTGAGTGGTTTAAAGCAGGTTCTGCCTTAAACTTGATTAAATCTGAAAACACCTAATTTTCATAACATTTTATACTGAAAGTATGAATCGTCTTAAGAGTTTATTATGTTGCATAATACTACAAATTGCTTGTTATGCACAAAATTACACAGTAAATACATATATCGGTGATGATGATGATTACTGGTCTGGTGCTTATGTTTATAATTTTATAGATGTAGGAGATAATTTATCTGAATGGGTAGACTTACCATTTGAATGGTCATTTTATGGTCAAAGTGTAGCGGGATATAAAATTGCTCATGACGGATATATAACTTTTAATAATATTAGTTCTGTGTCTGATGGGATTAATACTTCATTACCCTCAGTAATAGGTCCAAATAATGCGATATATGCATTGTGGGATGATTTTGATTCTGGAGCTGTTGTATCTACTAAGACTTTTGGTATTAAACCTCATAGGATTCATGAAATTTCATGGGCCAGCATGGGTGTTGGATGGTCAGGACCTACTGTGAATATAAATATTTATGAAGGTTGTGCTGATTTTGAAGTAGTACTCAATGATGGCGTTACTGACTCGAGTACAATAGGTTGTGAAAACAGTGATGGTACTCTTGGGATTCAAATTGAAGGAAGTCCGAATTATGTGCCGGATAATCCTGGATATTCATCTAATTCATATGAAGTTCATCGATTTACTTGGAATGATGTAATTGAAAATGATGCATCATTAATTGGAATTGATGTAGACAATCATTTAGATTTAGGTGATCATTTTATTGAGGGGTTTATTAGGAATGAAGGAACTAATATTATTGAGTCATATGACATAAATTATACATTAAATGATGGTGAAATCCAAACTGAAAATATAGTGAGTTCCACTGAGGTTTTGATTGGAGATTATGAAGTTATTATTGAAACTGTAGAGTGGTCAGAAGAAATTTCATGGGAAATTATTTCTACAGATGGCGAGGTGGTTGCACAAGGAAATGAATATTCAGATGGTAATACATATAACATTCCACTTTGTGCTCCAATTGGTGATTTAACATTCACTTGGTACGATTCTTATGGTGATGGATGGAATGGTTGCTCATATACTGTTTTAGATAGTGATGGGAATATTTTAGTTGCTAATTCACCTTTAGATGGTAGTTCAGGGTTTTCAACATTTACATCGTTAGGAAGTAGTTGTGATTCATACATAACCTCTTTATTGAAGAATTCAAAGAAGCATTATTGGGAACACTCTATTCCGATTGTAATTGAAGATCCTTCTGATAATTATGAGTTAAAAGTTTGGGTAAGTAATGTGAATGGAGAACTAGATGAAATGAGTTGTAACGACACTTTAATTGAGTATGTAACTGGGATTAAAGGTATTACTGCAGATAGAAAAGTATTAGTAGAAGAATGGACTGGGACATGGTGTGCATATTGCATTGATGGAGCTGTAGTTATTGATGAATTAGAGGAAGCATTTGATGACAATGTCATTCCTATTGCAATTCATGATGGAGATCCTATGGAATTTCAAGACTCATTGAGGATAGGTTTCTCAGCATCTGCTTACCCTATGGCGATTATTAATAGAAAGTCTTTTTCTGAAACATATGATTATACTAACGAAGCTGTTGATAGATCTTCGTGGATTAGTATAGTTGGTGAGGAAATTAATTCATATTCTCCTGTAGAAGTAGTTATTAACCACGATTGGAACTCTGAAACTAGAACTATTACTGCAGATGTTACAGCAAATTATGTAGATCACTCTGCAGGTGATGCTAGATTAATTTTAATGATTATTGAAGATAGTTTATCTAACACTGGAAGTGATTGGGCACAAGCTAATGGATATGATGACACTCCAGGTCATCCTTATTATGGAGCCGGTAATTCTGTGAATGAGTTTCAACACAGGCATGTATTGAGAGATTATGTAGAATCTAGTTGTTTTGGAGTAGATGGTATAATCCCTCATTTAGTTGCAATTGGTAGTAGTTATTCGTATACCTTTAGCTATGAACTCCCTTCAGATTTTAATGAAAATCAAATATCTCTTGTAGCTGCCGTAGTTAAATATTCAGCAACCAATGATGCGGGATATATCGGGATGAGAGGCGCTAGAGATATATACAATTCTAATGAAGCAAAGCTCACAACTGAGGAGGTTTCATTAGCCGAAGTGAATTCTACGTTCTCTTTTTATCCAAATCCAGTTAATCGTAGGTTAATAATGTCATCAAAAGTTCAATATGAACTGTACAATTCTATTGGAGAGTTTATTTCAAATGGATATTCTGATTATATTGAAATGAATAACTATTCCAGTGGACTCTATTTTCTAAGTGTTGAAAATAAAATGTACAGAATTATTAAACAATAATCATGGTTTTACAATTTAAGCACAGTATTCTATTCTTATCTGTTATAGCTATATTTTCTGCTTGTACAGAGAATAAAAAGGTAGAGACTTCAGAAACGCCAGTTGTTACAGAGAAAGTAGATTGTCTTTATAGTTTTGATGCCTCTACAACTAAAGTATTTTGGGCGGCCTTTAAAACAGAGGATAAATTAAAGGTTGTTGGTCAGTTTAAAGACTTGAAAACAGACCGTGCCGACCAAAAGTTTTCTTCTTTGGAAGCGTTGGTTAACGGAATAAATTTTTCTATAAATTCTGCAAGTTCTGCTTCCGGTGATGAAATCAGAGATTTGAGTTTAAAGGATTATTTCTTTCAGTTGTTTACAGAGAATTTTGAAATCAATGGAAGCTTAACTGAGATGAACGAAGAGTCTATTACAGCAACCATCAACCTATTTGGAACGATTAAGAATATTAAATTGACTTATTCTGCAGATGAAGAAGTTTTGAAAATGAAAGGAACACTTTCTTTAGAAGAATTTGGAGCTCTTAAAGCATACAATAGCATTCATGAAAAATGTTTTGATTTACACAAAGGTAAAACTTGGGACGATGTGGATGTGATTATTGAAGTTCCTATTTTGAAGGATTGTCAATAGACTAAAATTTACAAATTCTTATATCTCCAAAATCACTAAGATTGTTTCAAAAGCCATGCGACAGCTTCATCTTTACTCGTAAATGATCGTATTGGGAAATTAGGTTTGTTCAAACCTAAAAAGAAGCTTGCTATTAATTTTGTTAAAGGATTAGTTACAATCATTGCAACAGCTTTGTGAGCATTTGTCATTTCAGTATTACTTACCATTGTTCTGGATTCTTTACTCATACCTACTAAATTAGCCATATAAACCAAAAGTAAGACTCCTGTATTTGTTTGATCAAGGTCATTAACAGCCTTTAAATGTTCCTTCATCGTTTTTAAAGAATGAGTTGTTTTGTTTGGGAATTTTAAACAAACAACATTATTAGCATTCCTGCTCAAAATCGCATTTGATGTTTCAATAATTTCCATCTCACTAATTTACATGTATTTAAGAATATATTCAAATTAAAATTAAAATGTTTACCTAATTATGTTTCAAAGAGATTTTGTAACCTAGTTTTAATTTATAGTTCAATTTCTGCTGACGATTTACACACTACTGTATGAATATTTTATACTTTAGATTTGAAAAAAATAACTATGCCAAAAGCACTACTACTTTTATTACTGAGCCCCTTTTTAGCCTTTGGGCAAATAGATACTTACCAGATCTATAATTCGAAAGAAAAAACGGTAAAGTATAATAAGCTCTTAAAACAAGCACAAGCTGCAGATGTAATCTTATTTGGAGAGTTTCACGATAACCCAATTATTCATTGGCTACAACTAGAGCTTACTGAGGATTTATTTGAACTAGATTCTAATCTGGTTTTAGGGGCTGAGATGATGGAGTCTGACAATCAGTTGATTATTGATGAATATTTAGCGGGTTATTACAACTCTAAAAAACTTAATTCAGAGAGTAAAACCTGGCCTAATTTCGAAACGGATTATTTGCCTTTAATAGACTTTGCAAAAGAAAATAAACTTAAATTTATTGCTACTAATATTCCTAGAAGGTATGCTTCTATGGTGTATAACTTTGGAATAGACACTTTAGTGAGTCTGTCGGAACAAGCAAAAAATTTTATTGCTCCTTTACCAATAAAGATAGATACTTCATTGACAAGTTATAAAGAGTTGCTTGCGATGGGGATGGGACATGGAGGAGATAATTTACCAAAATCTCAAGCAATAAAAGATGCGACTATGGCGCATTTTATATACAAAAATCTGAAATTAGAAGGGAAGTTTATTCATTATCATGGAGCTTTTCACTCTAAAAATTATGAAGGGATCTATTGGTATTTAAAAGAATTAAATCCAGAATTGGAAATACTAACCATTGGATGTGAGGAACAAGAAAATATCTTCGAACTAAATGAAACTCACGATAAAGCTGATTTTATTATTGTTACACCAACAAACATGACCAAAACACATTAAACATGAAAACAACACTAAGCCTATTATGCCTAGCCACACTATTTGCATGTGGAAGTAACGAACAGAAGAAAGTAGAAACTTATTATGGAGAGAAAATCACTTCAGAGAATCTATATACCTATACTGATTTATTAAAAGATGTTGATGAAACAGGTGTCGTAGGAGCAAAAATTGAAGGTGAAATTATAGAAACCTGCGCTAAAAAAGGATGCTGGATGACAATGAAAGCTGACAATGACACCTTGATGGTTCGCTTTAAAGATTATGGTTTTTTTGTACCTAAAGAAGGGGCTGATGGAAAGCATGTGATTGTAAACGGAGAAGCTTTTTACGATACTTTAAGCGTAGATTTGTTACGTCATTATGCCGAAGATGCAGGAAAATCTGAAGAAGAAATAATGACAATTACAGAGCCTGAATATGTGCTCACCTTTACTGCTGATGGTGTAATTATTCAAGAATGAAAAAGTTAATTATTATTGGTGGAATTTTTCTTTTTGCAGCTTGTCAGCAATCGGAAAAACAAGTTTCTCAAACTATTATTGATCCCAATAATACTAGTGAGATGGCCTTACTCATGAGAGATATGTTTTCGCAACTTGAAATGGTGAAAAATAAAATACTTATTGGCGAGGACATATCAAAGGAGCAATTTGATTTTGAGCTTATCCATAAACAAACTCCAACAGATGAGAGTTTCTTAAAAGAAGGACTAGAATCTATGTCTACTGCTTATGCTTATTCCGTTAATTCTTTCAACGAAGAGCCTAACTCAAAGAATTTTAGTTCTATTGTAAACAATTGTATGTCTTGCCATACCATGCTGTGCCCAGGGCCTTTAGAACGGATAGATAATTTAATCTTAGAATAATGAGAAAAGCACTATTTGTTTTAGGAGGATTTTGTGGCTTTATCAGTCCGATTACCTTCCTGTTTTACCTTTATCATTTACCTGGAGCAAAAGTACTGGATACAGTTGCGCTAAGTTCACTTGCACTATTTTTTCCAATGCTAGCTTATTACTGGTATAAAAAGCAATGAGTAATAAAACGAAAAATAGCTTCTACGTAAATTTTTGGACTTTGCGTTTCACTTAAGCCTACAGCTCAGAAACCAAATTGATTTAAATGTATTTTATTAGATTCATTTATTCATAAAATTATTCAATGTTTAATGGGAGTTTCAAACTATTATAGTCACCCAGCATTAAATCATCTACATGCCCTACCAACTGATTATCGTCGGTTTTAATGTGTAAATGCATATTTGTTGTATGATGGGTGTAGATAGCATGATGCTTGTTAGAGTAGAAGCCTAAAACTTCTCCATTTGTATTATGCATAGTGCCGTGTAAACCGGCTTGAATATGCTTTTCATGCGAATGCTCCATGTCGCCCGCTTTCCAATCGATAACGTGCCAATCGAAAGAATCAAATTCACCTTCAATTAAAAAAGGGAATGGCATTTCTACATCTATTCCTTGATGCTTAGCTTCTGCCTGAATAAATGTTTCTAATTGAGAGTATGTTTGCACATCAAATGGAATTTTAATGTCGATCCAGTTAATTACTTGAGTGTAAACAAATAATGCAGCCTTTGCATCAAAGGTTTTCTCAATGGAATTAATTTTTACAGAATCTTTAATTTCGCATGAAGATATATAAGGAACTCCATCAAGAATCAGTATTTCTCCTTTAAGATTTTCTACAGCACCTAAGCCATATAGTCCTTTGATATTTTCGAATTCTTTAAGGTTGGCTTTCGCAGATAAATCGCCTTTGTGCATAATATTGCGCAAAGCACCTTTGTGCTCTACAAGTATATCTTCTGTTGTGTTGCATGAGTATATACTGAGTAGTATAACCAATTGAATGAGAAGTTTCATATTGTTTAGTTTTTTATGATTGTTTTAGTTTCAGTGTCTAAATTGAGAAGGTATATGAAATTTAATTGGACTTACTTACTAATATTGATTTTATTGCCATCAAAGGTGTTTACCACTTTAATTGGCTGAATTTTTTATTTTTTAATAAGTAATATTGGATTAGAATTGACTTTTTGTATTTGATAGAACTTTCAATTTTTCTAGTTCTTCTTCTTTTTATCAGTAATACAGGAATTCTACTGTAAAAAGAGAAGTGTGCTTTTACGATAGCAAAGCAATGGCTGAATTTACCTTCGCTGATAAATTTAGCGCCAGCAATACCATCTAAAATCAATCTAAAGAAAATAATGGGTAATGCGTATAAAGGAAGATTTTTTAGTAACATGACTAAATTGTTCCTAAAATTTAAGAACGTCTTTCTTGGATGAGCTTTATCAAGGGAAGCTCCACCTAAATGATAAACAGTTGATTGTGGTACACAAGCAATTTTAAATCCTTTATTTAATAATCTCCAGCATAAATCTATTTCCTCTTGATGTGCAAAGAAGCTGGCATCTAAACCCCCAGTTTCTATATATTCAGCTCTTCTAACGAATAGTGCAGCGCCACTAGCCCAAAACAAATCTTTAACCGAATCATATTGTCCTTTATCAAATTCTAGATTATCAAATATTCTTCCACGACAAAAAGGATAACCGAACAGGTCTATATAGCCTCCGCAAGCACCAGCATATTCAAATTTATCGGAATCTTTTTCATCTAATATTTTAGGCTGACAAGCAGCATAAGATTTGTTAGATTCCAAAAAGTCGAGTGGTGCTTGAAGCCAATTTGATCCTACACGAACATCTGAATTTAGTAGAACTACATACTCGTGTGGAACAAGTTCTATTGCTTTATTATAACCTAAAGCAAAACCATAATTTTCTTTAAACTCTATACATTGTACATGAGGGTAAGCTTCTTTTATAAAAGCTACAGAATTATCAGTCGATGCATTGTCTATTACAATTACATCAGCATTGCTAGAGTTGTTCTCTACTATTGAAGGAAGAAAGCGTTCTAATAACTCTCGTCCATTCCAGTTAAGTATGAGTACGGCTATTTTTTTCGACTGTGTTTCCATCTTCTATGTGACCAAAGCCAGTTTTCTGGATTGTTTTTTATGATTTGTTCTAAATGTTTAACATGTAGTAGGGTGGTAGCACCTTTTTCATTCAGAACTTTATCAGCTAAAGAAACAATTTTCATTTCATAGTAACCCCTTTTCACTCTATGAACTTCCACAAAGAGTAATTCTAAATCAGCAGCTTTTATTAGTTTTTCAGGACCTAGAAATACAGGGGTATCCTGATTTAAGAAATCACAATAAAAGTCTAACTTACCTTTGTGAGGGCTTTGGTCTGCAAGAATCAAATTAATAGTTGCTTTACCCTTGTTTTGTAGAATCGCTTTAGGAAAAGATGCCATAGGTATAATTTTGGCTCCAAATCTAGAACGCGCCCTAAGCATTACTCTGTCAATAGACTTGTTGCTGAGAGGTTTGTATACAGAATAAACATCTTGTTTAGCGTATAAGGCTAATGAGAGTGCCATCCATTCCCAGTTGTTGTAATGGGCGGATATAAGTATTGCTCCCTTATTGTTATTGTGTAAGGATTCAAACACTTCAGGGTTTAGGAGCTTCATTCTCCTGTTTAAATTCTTTTTAGAAATTGTAAATAAGAGAAGGTTTTCAAGAATGACATCAGTGAAATTTCGGTAGCTTAATTTTTCAATTAATTTGAGTTCTCTTTCACTTTTGTTTGGGAAGCTATTTTTTAAATTCTCACGAACGACATCAGTTCTATAAGCAAATATTCTTCTAAGAAAAAAACTTAAAAAATTTGATTTAAGGTGGAGTACAGGTAAGGGGATAAACCCAATGATTTTTAAGATTAGAGAAGTTAATTTGCTCATTAGTCTATTTTAATGATATTATCATTTTCATCACGTGTAGTGTTGAAGTCAGTATCAATGATAGAGTTATTTTTATCAAAATCAATGTCACTTCGCTTGTAAACGTCATATTTTACTCTGTAAACGATATCTTTCCAATTTTCATTATATAATTCCCCTTGAACTGTAGAGTGAATCAATTCATAATCATTTGTACCCATTGCAGTTTCAGCAAAAATAAACAAACGATTTGTTTGAGTTCCTATTTTGGTGAAGCTCCAGATCTGATAGGGAAGCATATGGTTTTCGTGAACAGAGTTTTCTATATAGTTTGCAGTACCATATTTTAAGTATATCCGCCCTCTGTCAGTGGCAAAACCTTTAATTTTATTACATGAAAACATTTGATTGGCTCTTTTTACAGCATCATAATATTTAATCCATTCACTTTGAGGGTCTAGAGGGCTTCTGTTCTCCCAAAATCCATAAAAGAACTGCTTCATTTGAGTAAGATCCCAAGTTTTTAGTTGGTTTGAGGCATAAGACCATTCTCTTTGAGTAGCGATAGGAAGAAGACTAGATATGTTTTCTGCTAACTCTTCAATGATTGTAAAGTCATCAACAAAAGTTCCTTTTGAATTTAAACTTGCGTAATCCTGAGGTTTTAGACTTGTAGTTGAATTCCTCCTTTGAAAAAAGATTCGTTTATTAATCAATCCCTTTCCTTTACGGTCCATAATAGAGATGACTAAATTGTAATTCCCTGAAGCTAATAAGGTAATGTCAAATCCACCTAAGTGAGCTTTTGCGTGTTCAGTAGTCTTCTTTTTTATTGCATTAAATCCCGTTAAAGGTACGTGTGTTTGATCATTTTCTATATAATAGTTTAAGAGGTAACCCTGGTTAGTTGCTGTATCTGTATGGGTGTTATACCATTCTATGTAAAAGTTTAAACTATGAATGTCGTCATCAAAAAAATAGGACCCTTTTGTGTTTAAGGGTAGGAGGTCGTAACCAGATTTGCTTAAACTAGAGTTTTGGGTACTTAACTGATAACTATCAAGTATCATTACATCTGATAAACTTAAACTATTGTGCTGATAATTGATTTTTATAGGAGTACTTGCCGAAATTTCATGGTTACTTATTACATCTGTTAATTTAAGTTCAAGAGTATATTCCCCATTTTTAAGGGCAATAATCTGTTTGTCTATGAAATTTTGAGGTGTTAAAGTATCGCTTATGAGGGGAGATTGGAATATGTATTTATCAAAAAAATAAATTTCATTTCCATTTTTAATTGACATTTCAACTAATACACTCCCTTGGAAATTATTTTCAGATGTTTTTTGGTAGTTAATTTCGGTACTTAAAAAGCTAATAAATGTTTCGATATAAGTCAGTCCTTCATCATTTTGATACGTAAAATATTGAAAGTTTGCTTGTAAATTTTTAGCATTCAAGGAGTTAAAACTCATGATTAAAACTACCACTATCCACTTGCTGTAAGTCCTCATTTTGCTGGCTTTTTGAAGGTTTTTCATTTTTTTACTCTATGAAGTAAAATTACTCTTTTTTTTGTTTGCAGTTTATAAAATTCTCTTACATTTGCATCGCTATCAAAAAGGAGAGATGGCAGAGTGGTCGAATGCACTGGTCTTGAAAACCAGCGTACAGCAATGTACCGGGGGTTCGAATCCCTCTCTCTCCGCACAATGAGATTTCAAATATCTCTGAATTCATCAAATTGCTGAGACGCAGCTTTTTACAAAAAGGTCGATTTTCATAATCGGCCTTTTTTTGTAGCCCCCACTATCGATACTACTATTTATTCCTCTGCTTGCTATAGGACAAACAGTTGACGATTCTTTATAAATAAAGCCACTCTAATAGGGTGGCATTTTTGTTTTGTTAATGTATTGTTATTTGGGATTATGGGCTAATAATTGGGAAACTTTTGGCGTTTAAAGATTGTAAAGTTTTTCATAGTCCTGGGGGGGATTAAAAGAGAAGCCACTCGAGAGGGTGGCTTTTTTATTTATCTATAATTGGCTTTATTAAAGAGGTCTCAAATGAGTCACCAAACCTTTGTTAAGTATTTCTATCATTAAGCCTTGTATCGGAAAATAAATTAAGAGTAATTATCGCCTTGATATACTACAAGAATTTCCGAATTATTAGAGGTGAAAATTTAAATATTAATTTATAGGTGATGTCACTCATATTTTACCGTTAACTCAATAAAACATACCGATAACTTTTTTTGACTTTGTATTCTAATATAATTATTATAGATTCACTTGGTAATTTTTTGAATAACAACACTTTGTATATTGCTATGACCCTACTTGAAAGCGTTTCGGGTAGGTTAAAGTGGTTTTCGAGCTGTTAAATTCAATTTACAAGATTATTGCCCCCCCCGGAATAATGATTCGAGACATAATTCTGTCTCAGGTTCCATTTATAACATGTGTGGGGATAGTGTTAAATAATTATTCTTGAGAATAATATGCTTCTAAAAGTCTTATTCTCAAAGAGAAAATTAAAAGAGCTTGAAAAAATTTTTGCGTTGTTGTTAACCTTTTAGAATCAGTGTACACTATATAGTGTGATGCGGTACTAAAATCATTAACAAGACTATGCGAAATTTAATTATTAAAACCAGTAGGGGTGAGTATTACCCTGTTAAAATTGATGACATTTTGTTTTTAGAAATACTAAAAGGAAGAACTAAGATTTATCTGAATAAAGGTGAATTGCAAGTGAACAACTCAATTCATTATGTTATTGAACAGTTGGGTAAACAATTCGTACAGTGTCATCGTAAGTATGCAGTAAACATTGAAAAGGTTACTTCATTTAACAAATCAGAGTTAAAAATTGATCAGACTATAATTAGTTTGGGCCCAAAATATAAACAAACATTTTTTGAGAGTATGCTTGCTAAGCGTACACTCATTTAACATTAAGTAATTTATTAAACCCTAAATCTCCATCGTATGAAAACCTCTATCCCCTGCAAAAGATTATTATCCTTGCTTTTTTCATTAACCATTACATTTAGTGCTTTTGCACAAGCCCAAGATATCGAAGGGTGTATGTATGAAGGGATGTTTAACTATAGTGAAACAGCTACAGTTGATGATGGCTCATGTTATCCCATAATTTATGGTTGTATAGATGTTGATGCATTTAATTTTGTTCCTACTACGGGAGATGTAAATGTTGATGTAAATACAACAGATGTAACAGATGATAACCCTCAAGGTTCTTGTGTTGTTAAAGTATTTGGTTGTATTGACCCTCTTTATGAAGGTTATGATCCAGCAGCTAATACTGAGGGTATCAATACCGATTGTGGTGATCTGATCGTTCTTGGTTGTACTTCAGCGGGTTATTTTGGTTACAATCCAAATGCAAATGTTGATGATGGCTCTTGTGTGGAATTTTCTTATGGTTGTACAGATTCATCAGCATGTAATTATAATGATACTGCGAATGCAGACGATGGTTCATGTTACAATAATGATTTAGGCTGTGGATGTGATACTCCAGTAGCTGATGAAGGTTATGATTGCGATGGAGCTTGTTTAAATGATGCCGATGGAGATCAAGTATGTGATGAAGATGAAGTTGCTGCTGCATGTGGGGATGTAAGTGCTTGTAACTATACACTTGATGCTGACGATGTAACGACAGATATTGATAATGATTTATGTACTTACGCTGCTACAAACTTAAACTGCGATGGAGCTTGTTTAAATGATGCCGATGGAGATCAAGTATGTGATGAACTTGAAGTTGCTGCTGCATGTGGGGATGTAAGTGCTTGTAACTATACACTTGAAACTGGTGATGTAACAACAGATATTGATAATTCGTTATGTACTTACGCTGCTACAAACTTAGACTGCGATGGAGCTTGTTTAAATGATGTAGATGACGATGGAGTATGTGATCAGAATGAGATTACAGGTTGTCAAGATTCTGATGCAGATAACTACAATGGAGAAGCTACTGATTCAGGGGCTTGTGAGTATTTAGGATGTACTAGTGACTGGGCTGATAACTATAACTCCTCTGCAAATGTAGATGATGGTTCTTGTAGTTTACAAGGATGTTTATATGAGATGTTCTTTAATTACAACCCTAACGC